>Ga0209515_10000835_pt1 | contig 53474 bp, 45 predicted proteins | sample Subgroupgradi54m_FD_187454 | JGI IMG/M metagenome (GOLD analysis project Ga0209515, IMG submission 187454) | Subsurface groundwater microbial communities from S. Glens Falls, New York, USA - GMW60B uncontaminated upgradient, 5.4 m (SPAdes)... ... | reverse complement strand
GAATCGCCGATGAGAGTGGTCAACCCAAGTCGTTGATGTTAATCAACTTAAATTAATCAGTAAATTAAATGGTAATTCAGCCCCGAGCGCTGAAAAATATCAGAACTGCGCGGTGTCGAGGACGATGGTGACGGGCCCGTCGTTGACGGACTCGACGGCCATCGCGGCGCCGAATTCCCCGGCGCGGACGGTCAGCCCCGAGGCGGCGAGGAGCTCCGCGACGCGGCGGCACAGCGGTTCGGCCTTTTCGGGCCGCGCGGCGAGCGTGAAGTCGGGGCGGCGGCCGCCCTTGAGAGAGGCCAGCAAGGTGAACTGCGAGATGAGGAGGATCTCGCCCTTGACGTCGACGACCGATTTGTCGAACTTCCCCGCGTCGTTGGAGAAAATCCTCAGGACGAGAATCTTGTCGACGAGCTTTTTGACGGCGGCTTCGTCGTCATCGAGGCCGACGCCGAGCAGGACCAAAAGTCCGGCGCCGATCGCGCGGCGCTCTCCGGCATGAGCGCCGTCACGTACCGTGACGGCGGCGGACGACACGCGGGAGACCACGGCCTTCATGAGCTATAGTTTAACTTCTTATGCGATTATTTATCGCGGTCGCCGCCGATGAGGAGATCAAAACGGCCGCCGCCGAGGCCGTCGCGCGCCTGCGCCGCGCGGACGGGAACTTCCGCTGGGTGGATCCGCGCGACATGCATACGACCTTGCGCTATTTCGGCCCGACGTCTGAGGAAAAGCTCCCGGAGATCCAGGACCTGATGGCGCGCGCCGCCGCGCGGATCGCGCCGTTTGAGATCGTGTACGGCGGGGTGGGCGCGTTCGACTCCTTTGAAGAGGCGCGCGTGGTGTGGATCGGTCTCAGCGACGGGTGCGTCGCCATGGAGCGCGCGGCCGGGCTCGTCGCCCACGACGAACCGCGCCCTTACGCCCCGCACCTCACCTTGGGCCGAAACCGCGGCACGACGGCCTCGCCCGGGTTCGTCGCCGCCCTGAAAACCGAGCCCGTCTTAAATCTTCGCCGGACGGTGAAGAAGATCAGCCTGTACGCGAGCAGGCCCGCGCCTTTCGGACACGCCTACGAGATTTTGTTCGAGGCCGAGCTGACCGGCACGGTTTAATCGCGCGCGAAGATTTTCTGGAAGGCGCGCGCGCGGCGCATGACGGAGCGCGCGTAGGCGCGGGCCTTCGCGAGCCTCGCGGGATTAAGAAGCAGCACGATGTCGTTCATGGCCCAGCCGATCTCGCGCCGGGACTTTTCTGAACCTCGGGTATGACCGGGATCAGGCCTTCGAGGTTTTCGGTAAACCTAGAAGTCTTCGTATTGCGGTTTCCACAGCCGCGAGAAGCCGATGGACACGCCCATGGTCATGCTGTAGCCCCGTGTCGGGCGCGTCTTGAGCTGGAACCAGTAGAAGTCGAGGAAGGGAGCCACCGACAGATATTTACGGACAGGGATGCGCAGCTTGACGTTGAAGTCGCCTTCCAGGCGCAGGTCGCCCGCGGTGTCCTGCTTGGTCAGGAAAAAGTAGTTGTTCCAGAGCTCGCCCTGGAGCAGGGCCTTGGACGGCCCGATCTCGCGGGAGAACACCGAGCGCAGGCGCAGACCGCTCTGGGTATTCGGCGGTTTGCGGCCGAGGTCGCGCTTGATGATACCGGCGAGCTCGAGCGAGCGGATGAAGGTGCCGTCGAAGAACTCGACGCCGGGGAACACGCTGTACACCTGCTTGCGCTTGAGACCGATCGCCGCTTCGAATTCCCCGTCGTACTGCAGGCCGAGCGAGGGGCCCCAGGAGCGCGCGAGCCACTCGTGGCGGATATGGCCCGCGCGGCGCGTGCCGAGCGTGAGCAGCATCAGGCGGTTGGCGGCGACGTTGGTCGTCGCGGGCGCGTTGCGCGGCTCGATGCGGCTCTTGGCATACTCGGCCTCGACGGTGTTCGTCCACTTAAATTCGCGCTTGAGGTATTCGGCGTCGGCCTTGAAGACGCCGCCGATGAGCAGTTCGTTGAAGCCCTGGACGCGCGAGTTGGGCACCGGATCGAAGTCGTTGGAGCGCACGACTTTTGTCTGGCGGAGATTCAGGCCCACGTCGCGGAAATTCAGGCGCCAGAGGCCGGGCTCGCTCAGCGGCGCGCCCGTCATCCAGGCGTGATAGTCGGCGGGCGGAGTTTTTCCCGCGCGCGCGTGCAGCTCTTCGAGGACGACGGGACCGACGGCGGGAGCGCCGGGCAGCGGCGCGCGCGGTTCGGGCAGGCCGAGCGCGTCGGCGGACGCGCGCGAGGTCGCCACGCGGTAGGTTCCCGCCGCGTCGAGCGGGGCGCCGCGCACGCGCTTCTTCTTGTCCATGCCGCCGACGACGAAGCGCGGACGGCCGCCGAGCGTCCGGCCCGAGGCCTCGCGTTTAACCTGCTCGGCGGCCTCATCTATTAGCGTCCTCAGTTGGCCGCCGTCGAGCGCCACGGTCACGGCCGCGTCGGGCGGGCCGAGCCAGTCGCGGACGTAGGATTCGTGGACCTCGCCGACTCCCTGCACGCCGAGCGTGTGGGCGAGCAGAAGGCCGACCTCGGCCCGGCCGCGTTCGGAGAGCAGGCCCGCCGCCAAGGTCCAGAAATCGCGCGATTCGTAGATCGGGAAGCCGCCGGCGCGCTCGCTCGGAGGGAAGACCGCGCGCGCGTCGGGCAGGAGCGGGGGAATGGTCGAACTGAGGACCGCGAAGGCGTCGAAAGAGCCTTCCGGATAGCCCTCAGCGGGGTTGATCGAGTCGTCGAGCAGCACGGCCGACTGGGCGACGCGCCAGTTCACGCGCTCGCCGTCGGGCGTGCGCGCGACTTCGATGAGGTTCAGCGCCGGATCATAGGCGCGCAGGGGCGGGAAGGCGTTGGCGAAGACGGGGCGTTCGTCCTGCTCGATGACGGTCGCGGGCGGCGCGGTGCGGCTCAGGAAGGGCGCGTCGTCGCCGATGATGAGATCGAGGCCGCGCGCGAGCGTGCTCAAGCGCGCCTGGTCGGCCGAGGAGAGATCCGAGAGCACGATGACGAGGTCGGCCTCCGCGCGCAGGCGCGGGATCAGAGGTTCGAGCGCCGCGAGAGGGTCGAGAATTTTAAATTCGCCCAAGCCGTACATCTTCAGCAAACGCTCGGTCCACGGCGGAGTGAGGCCGGCGACGGCCACGCGCACGCCCGAGGCTGCGAACACGGCGTACGGCGGCAATATCGTCTGCGCGGGCGCCGTCGAGTAGACGAGATTGGCCGAGAGCCACCGCACGCCGTCCGGCCGTTGGGCCGAGTAGGCCGCACGCTCGGTCCAGTGCTCGAGCTCGGAGGCGGAAACGGCGGCGTATGTCAGGCCCGCGCGCTCGAGCGCGTCAAGGGCGGCCCTGCCGTGGGCATCGGACGAGGCCGAACCGAACGTGCCTCCGCGCGCGAGGCCGGTGAACGGCGCCTTCGACGCTTCGGACTCGGCGGCCGCGCCCAGGCGGCCGAGCCCGCCGAAGGTGCGGCCGACGACGGCGACGGCGGCGTCCTTGCCCTTCCAGCGCAGGCGGTAGTACGCGGCGAGTCCCGAGCGCACGCGGCCCGTGGCCGGATGCTCGAGACGCGCGCGCAGAGCGAGCAAGGTCTCGCCCTCGGGGCCGATGGTCGAGGCGAATTCGGCCTCGCCGGGGATGAGGCGCACGGAGTCGGCGACCCGGAAGGTTTTCGGATCGGCGGCGGCCGCGCGCAGGGCTTCCACCAAAGAGGGTTCGTCCGGAAAGACGAACACGACCTCGGCGTCGCCCTCGAGGACGGCGGCGGTCGATGTGTCACCGCCGTTCGGCGCGCCGGATTCCGGCGGCAGGCGGAAGCGATAGTCGGGGCCGCCGAAGTAGACGGGCACGCTCTCGACGCCGATGAGGGCCGCGTCCGGGCCGGCCTCGCGAAGGACGCGCTCGAGCGGCTGCGCCAGCTGCAAAGTGGTGCGCGTGGGCGTGTCCTCGATCAGGGCCAGCCGCACGGGCGCGGCGGAGGCCGGCGCGGCGACGGCTAAGACAAGCAGGAGCGCGATCACGGGGACGGCATTCTATCAAACGCCGCTTAAGCTTACTGAGTCGCGGCGCTTTGATCGCGGCGCTCGGCCTGGCCGATCGGAATCGGCGGCGAGACGTTCGCCAGGTCCGCGGCGATGCGCAGCGTTTCATCGAGCACCGCATCGGGCGCGTCGGCTCCGCGCTCGTACCCGGGCTCATCTTCGTCAAGCGGCGCAACGGGGGGCGCCGAGACGGTCGTCGAGGAAACGGCGGGCGCTTTCCCATCGAGGATCGCCAAAGTGATTTCCTCGGAGGCATAGGACTTTTCTTTACGGGCGGCGCGCTCTTTTTTGCGCGCGGCCTGACGATCCTCTTCGATTTTACGCTCGGCGAAACGGGTCTTTTCGTTGAGCGACAGAGCCTTGTCTTTCTTCTGCTTCTCCCAACGAGTCATGTCCTCCTTGATCCAATGGAACTCGCGCGAGGTCGCGACGCGCGCCGTGGAGGCCTTGGCTAAAGTGGAGAGGCGCGCCTGCAGGGTCGCGCTGCGGTCGTACGGAGCGGGCTCGACCTCGTCATAGGGCAGCGCGTTTTTCTGAGAACTCTCGGTGGATTCGCTTATATCCCCGTAAAACGGAATATGGATGTCGGGCAGGACGCCGCGGTGCTGGGTCGAGCCGCCGGAGACGCGGTAGAACTTTTGGATCGTGAGCTTCAGCGCGCCGGGTTTATAAGAGCGGTAGGCCGGGGGAAGGTACTGGTTCAGCTCGAGCACCGACTGCACCGTGCCCTTGCCGAACGTGTTCTTCTCTCCGACGACGACGCCGCGGCCGTAGTCCTGCAGGGCCGCCGCGAAAATCTCTGACGCCGACGCGGAGCCGCGCGAGGTCAGCACGATCATCGGCCCGTCGAACGCCGTCATCGAATCGTTGTCTCGAAGCAGCTTGATCGTGCCGCGCGCGTCCTTGACCTGGACGACGGGCCCGGTTTGAATGAAAAGTCCCGTCAACGAAACGGCCTCGGACAGCGAACCGCCCCCGTCCCGGCGCAGATCGATGATCAGGGAGTCCAGGCCGCGGCGCTTCATTTCCGCGATAAGACGCTCGACGTCGCGCGTGGCGCTCTTGCCGTCGGAGCCGCCGCGCATGTCGGCGTAGAACGAGGGAAGATCGAGCACGCCGATGCGCGAGGCCCTGCCGCCTTTGCCCGGCACGGTGAAGATCTTGGCCTTGGCCTCCTGATCGGTGAGCTTGATCTCGTCGCGCACGAGCGTGATGACGACGCGCGCCGCGGGATCGAGCGCGTCGGCGGAGATCACGCGCATGCGCACGGTGGAGCCCTTCTCGCCGCGGATCATCTGCACGAGGCGGTCGAGCTTCATGCCGACGGCCTCGATGAACGGCCCGTCGCCCTGCGCGACCGCCTCGATCTTGTCGCCGGGCTTGAGGCGCTTGTCCACGTCGGCGGGGCCGCCCGGGACGAGGGAGACGATGCGCGCGTAGCCGTCTTCGGAGCGCAGCACGGCGCCGATACCGACGAGCGACAACTTCATGCTGATGTCGAAGTTCTCCTTCTGCGCGGCGGCGAGATAGTCGGTGTGGGGATCGAAGATGCGCGTAAGCGCCGAGATGAAGAGTGAGAACACATCGATGCCGTCATACTCTTTGTAGCTGCGCAGGATGCGGTCGTAGCGCTGGTCGATCGTTTCTTTGATCGTGAGCTCTTTGACGGGCTTGGCGGGCGGCACGGCTGCGGAATCCGCCTTCTTCGCCCCCGGCTTGACCGCTTTCGCGGCGGCGGCGGCCTTGTTCTCTTCGGCCTTGAGCTTGGCGAGGTGTTCGAGCAGATATTCGTGCTTGATGCGCAGGCGCCACAGCTCCGCGACCTCCGCCTTGGTCGCTGGCCAAGCGAGTTCGTGCCGGTCGAGGATGATCTTCTCGTCGTTCGTGAAGGTGAAGGTCGAGGCCGTCAGGATCTTCACGGAGGCGACGCGCTCCTCGAGTCGCTGGGCCACCCGGTCGAAGATCTCGTAGGCGGCCTCGATGTCGCCGTCCTTTATGCGGTCGTCGAGCGTGGCCGCGTACTTGGCCTCGAATTCGTCCACGTCGCTCTTCTCCAGGATCATGTGGTTGTAATCGTAGGTGTCGAGATAGTTGCGCAGGAACTCGCGTGAGACCGCGTCGTCGATCGGACGCTTCGCGTAATGCGTTTGCTCGAGGAGGCGGCCGGTGAGCTCGGCGACGATGGGGCCGCCGCCGTATTTGTCGAGCGCGGAGGCGGGGATCGCAAGGATCAGCGCCAGCGAGGCGGCGAGGGCGCGCCGGAAAATCGAGGAGTTCATGTTGTTTTACCTTGGTGCGGCGTTGCGGTCCACAAATTGGTTCACGAAGTCTGCGTCATTTTGGAGCGTCCAGTCCAGGTCGGCGGCGTTGAGATCGAAGCGGGCGAGGAGCGCGGCGGCGTCGGCCGGGGTGAAGCCGGAGGCGGTGAGGTCGCCCAGAATCGCGGCCCGAACCTTGGGTTTCTTCAGAAAGGCGCGCCAGGCGCGTACGCCGGGCTGATAGTCCTCGACGCGGTTGCGCAAAAAACGGCTCATCCACGGCATTTCGAGCGCGATGCGCTCATCGGGAATGCGGCCGGCGACGGGCGCCGAGCGGCCGAGGGCCTGTTCGAAGTCGATCAGCCAGGGCAAGCCTTTATCGTGCGCGACGAGCACGTTGCCGGGGTTCACGTCGGAGACGCCGAACGTCCGGATGAACAGCGCGGCCGCCACGCGCTGCTCGAGAGTAAATGCGTCCGCGTAGTGCGAAGGCGACGCGTTGATCTTCTCCATGACCAGGTAGGAGTCATAGCCGCGGTTGACCGCCGCGGAGGCGGGCGTTCGCAAGTGGTGCCCGAAGAAGCGGCGCACCAGCCGGCGCAGGGCGACTTCGTTGCGGATGATGTACCACTCCGCGATCTTGACGACGACCGGCGCCGGAGCCAAGATTGATGCCAGAGTCGGCGCGGCTAAGTTCAATAAAGACGGCACGGTCAGTTGGATCGGGGTGGGGGCGCCGAGGGACGAACCAATCGCGCCCGGCCGCGCCCCGGGCGTGAATTCGCCGGACACGGGGGCTTCGATCTGGCCGGCCTGAACGGGGCCGGCCAAGGCCAAGATAAAAAACGCCCGAAGGGCGAGGGGTCTCACGAAGTCACTATAACAGGAGTTCGGAGGGCGCGCCAGGGGGCCGAAAGTCAGGGTTTTGCGACGAGCGCCTTCATCTGGCGCATATACCCGACCATCGCGGCCAGATCTTTATAAGGAACGCGCACGCCCTTCTTGGACCAGCCTTTGTACTCAGGCTCGTCCACCCACTCGCGCAGGTCGATGCCGGTGGTGTCCTTATAAATCGTGATGCGCACCACCAATTCGACGCCGGCCTTCTTCGGCGCGCGCGCGAGTTCGCGGTCCGCGAGGTCCGCGGGCTCGGCCGGGAGCTTCTCGAGAGCCGGGAGCGTCACATCGAGTACCCGGGAATTCAAGGTGACCCCCGCCTTGGTGGGGCCGTTGTAGGCGTCGCCTTTGACGAAGGTGCGGATGGAGCCGTAGCGGTGGCCCTTGTACTCATCCACGTAGAATTTCAGCTCGCTCGAATCGCTCAATGAGATCGTGCCCAACTCCTTGAGAGGCTTGAATTCCTTGGCGTCGGCCATACGCCATATTACAAAAACGGCAGGCTTGACAGAAATCCGCGGCGGCCCTATCCTTGGACGCCCATGCCTTCCAACGAAGATCTGCAGGCCCAGTTGAACGCGTTGAGCCTCGAGGTCCATTCCCTCCGGGCCACGGTCCAAAGAATGAAGGGGGGCCCCGCGGTCGAAGCTCCGGCTCCCAAGCCGAAAATCCCGGAGGCGAAGTTCGCCGCGGCCGGGCCGCTTGCGAAGCCGGTCCTTCGCGCCGCGCCTATCCCCGCGCGCGACTATTCCTCGACCTTCACCGAGAAGTTCATCGGCGAGAAGCTCCTCCCTTACATCGGCGCGCTGATCCTGGGCCTGGGCGTCGTCTTCTTTCTGATCTGGCGCGCCCAGCACGCGAGCCCGCACGAGCGCGCGCTGATGGCCGCGGGCGCGGGCGCGGCACTCGTCGGTCTCGGCGTACTTGCCCGCTCGCGGCCGACTTACCGGAATCTCTCCGGCGCCCTCCTTGGAGGAGGCTGGTCGGTGCTCTACATCACGGCCTACGCCGTCCATCACTTCGAGCCCGTGAAGATCGTGGAGTCGCCCGAGGCGGCGCTCGGCCTTCTGCTCGCGGCGGCCGGCGGCATGATCGCGCACGCGCTGTCGACGGGCTCGCGGCCCTTCCGGCTGTACGCCTTCAGTCTGACATACTTCCTGCTGCTGTTCTGCCGGGCGGACGTCGCCTCCTTCGACCTGTTCATGCTGCTGCTCGCCGCCTCGGCCGCGATCGCCGTCGAATCGGGCGAGGCCGACGTGCTTATCCCGTCTTTGCTCGGCTTCCACGCCAACTACCTGCCCGTTTATTTCCGCACGATCGGCCTGCCGCCGGGCGAGCACACCGTCGCCAACTTCGCCCAACCCTTCGGCTGGCTCGCGGTCGGCTATCTGATCGTCGCATTGATGCCGTTCGTGCCGCGCACGCGCGCGCGCCTCTGGACGGAGGCCCAGAAAAGCATTCTGGATACAGCCTTGTGCCTTAATGCCGCTTTGTTTGCCCTCGTCGCGGGCTCGATGGGGCGGGTGTACTTCGGCCATTCATCGTTGCCGCGCGCCGCCGCGCTGTCCTCGTTATTTTTGCTGCCCGCCATCGGACACCTGAAGGTCCTCGGGCGCAAGGCGGCGTCCGTGAGCCTGGGCGGGGTCCTGCCGCTGGCGCTGATGGCGGCCGCCGTCTTCGAGATGCCCGATCCGATGTGGAAGCTGTTCGCCTGGGTCGCGGTCTCCACGGGCTGGGTGTTCATCGGCCTGTTTTTCGATCAGCCCGTGTGGCGGGCGGCCGGCCTGTGCATGTCCATGATGGTGTTCATGTTTTATACCGAGGTCGCGCGCCGCGGCGAGGAGGCGCGCCGCGCCGCGGCGATGGCGCTGTTCGTGTTCTCGGGACTGTCGTACTTCTTTTCTCGCTTCCACCGCCTGTGGCTTGCGGACCCGGAGGAATGGGAGAAGCCCGCGACCGAGTACTGGCTTTACATCGGCACCGCCTCGCTTCTGCTGGGATTGTGGGGCGCGCTCGACGCGGCGCCCTTCCTGTGCTGCCTGGTCGCGCTCGCCATCATCGGCGAGCATCTGGCAGTCCGCATCGGCCGCGTTCATTTGTGGGTGCAGGCCGCCGTGCTTGAGCTCGGCTTCGGGTTCTACTCCTTCTTCGTGGACTACGGCGGCGGAGCGTCGGCGCTGGGCGTGTCGCCGCGTCTGCTCGTGACCGCGGTCGTGCTCGGCGCGTACGTCTATTTGCTGTTCGCCGATCCCATGGACGAGGCTCTCGCCGCGAGATGGGAGCCGTTCAGCCGCGCCGACCAGCGCCGTGCGATCTCTTGGATGCTTTTAGCGGTGGCCTCCTTCGCCGTTTACCGAGAGTTCGACGGCCGGCTGCGCTTGCCCATCTGGGCGTTCACCTCGCTCGGCCTGTTTTGGCTCGGGCGCACGTCAAAGCATGCCGACTTCCGCGCGCAGGCGATGCTGCTGGCCGCGGGCACGGCGCTCGAGGCGTGTTCGTCGTACCTGATGGCGCCGGCGGCCCTGTTGTCCTCGCTCACCGTCCCCCGGGCCGCGCTATATTGGTCGTCGATCGCGGCTTTGTTGGGCGGCTTGTCGTTGGCGAAGGCGCCGGAGACCGGCGAGCGCGACGACCAGGCCGCGACGATGTTCGCCCTTCTCGCCCTGGTTCTCGGCGCGGCCTATTTCGCCAAGGAGCTCGACCGCGTCCAGCTCACGATGGCGTGGACGGGGCTGGGCATCGCCTTCCTGGCCGGCGGCCTGACGCTCGGTTGGCGCGAGCTGCGCCTGCCCGGTCTGGGCCTGCTCGGGCTCTGTGTGGCCAAGGCGCTGCTGTCCGACACGGCCAACATGCCGCTGCCCAACCGCGTGGCGAGCTTCGTGGCCCTGGGCGTGGTGCTGATCTTCGCCTCGACCCTCTACAACCGGGCCGGCTCGAGAAAGTGAAGAACCTCGCGCCTGTCGTGCTCGTGGCGTTCGCCGTTGCGGCGGCGTTTGTCGTGAGCCGCGGCGGGCGCAGCCGCGAGAGCCTTCTGCCCGTGTCGCGGGCCGTCGCCGAGCACGGCAAGGTCCTTGACCGGGGCACGGCGGTCATCTTTCCGTTGTCGGCCGACGAAGAGCGGCGCATCGGCGTGGAGCTCGATAAGGGTCTGCGCGAGGCCGACCCCGCCCCGGGCACGCCCGAGGCCTCGCGCGCCGCGCTGTGGAAGGAGCTCGGCCTCGAGGCCGCGGCCGCTTCTCTCGTGACGCGCTTTCGCGGGCGCTACGAGTTCCGGACGACCGCGCGCGGCGGGATCAACGCCTTCGCCGTCCCGGGCGGCTTCGTCTACGTGACCGACGGGCTTCTGCAGAAGCTCGCCAAGGACCCGGACGCCCTTCTGTTCGTGCTCGGCCACGAGATCGGCCACATTGAGCTGGGGCACACCGCCGACGCCTACCGGCTGCGTGCGGGCGCGAAGGACCCGGTGCGCGCCGTGCTCGGCGGCGCGATCTTAATTCCGCGCCTGCTCGCCGCGCTGCATTTCTCGGCGAGCCAGGAGCTCGAGGCCGACGCCTATGCCGTGCGGCTGCTGCGTTCTCTGCACCGCGATCCGGCCGCGGGCCTGCGCACCTTCGACGCGCTCGGGCTGAAGGCGGTGACGGAAACCAAGCGCGGACCGGGCGAGGTCGCCCTCGAGGGACTCGCCGACTACTTCACCACGCATCCCGGCTCCTGGGAGCGCCGCGCCGCGCTCGAGCGCGAGGTCGCGAGGACTCGGTGAGCCGCGGCGTCGCCACGATCGGCTTTCGGGCTTTTGTCGCCGCGCAGGCGACCAGCGCGTTCAACGACAATGCTTTTAAGTCGTTCGTTATCCTGTCGGTGGTCGCGGCCGATCCCGCGGGCGCGGCCCGGTTCATCGCCCTGGCCGGCGGCGCGTTCATACTCCCATTTCTTCTGATATCAACATTGGCCGGCGACATCGCCGACCGTTGGCCGAAAGCGCGCCTCGTTAGGATGTTCAAGGCGATCGAGGTCGCGTTATTGCTGCTTGCCGTTCCGGCGCTGGCGGCGCACAGCACGCCGGCCTTGCTCGTCCTCGTTTTCCTCATGGGCGCTCATTCCGCGTTCTTCGGCCCGGTGAAGTTCTCGATTCTCCCGGAGCTCGTTGAAGACGGCGAGCTGTCGAACGCGAACGGTTTGCTTCAAATGACGAGCTTCGGCGCGATCATCCTCGGCACGGCCTGCGCCGGCGAGCTCGTGCTGCGTCTACGTGACCGGCCGGCGCTCGCCGCCGCCGCGCTCGCGGGTGTCGCGGCCCTGGGTTTTCTCGCGTCCTTGCTCATTCCCGCGACCACCGCTGCGCGTCCCGGGGCGGTCCTGTCGATGAACCCGGTTTCGAGCACCGCGGCGAACCTCGCGCATCTCGCGTCTTTGCCGAGCGTAAATCTCGCGACCTACGCGGCGGGCTTCTTCTGGTTCGTCGGCGCGTTGTTTCAAATGAACCTGCTCATCTACGGCACGCGCCTCATGGGGTTGAACGAAGCCGCCTGCGGGCGGTTTCAGGTGGTGCTGGCTCTCGGCATCGGCGCGGGTTCTTTTATCGCCGGGCGCCTGTCGCGCGGCCGCGTCGAGCTCGGCCTCGTGCCGCTGGGCGCGCTCGGCCTCGTGCTGTTCGGCGCGGACTTATGCTTCGCCTATCATTCCGCGCACCGCGTCGTCGCCGACCTGCTTCTGGCGGGTCTCTCCGCCGGCTTCTACGCGGTGCCGCTGCAGGCCTTCATCCAGCAAAGAAGCCCGGCGAGCGAGCGCGGCCGGGTCGTGGCGACGGGCAACTTCCTTTGTTTTACCGCGATATTGATCGCCACGGCGGCGCTGTGGGCCCTCGATTCAAAATTTCGTCTCAATCCGGCCCAGGTCTTTCTCGTCACCGCCGCGATGTCGGCGGTTGTCGCCTTCGAGCTCCTGCGCCGCCTGCCCGATTTCTTTCTGCGGCTTCTGTTTCTGCCGCTGACGTGCTGCGTGTACTCGATTCGTTCCGTCGGGCAAGAGCACGTCCCGCTCGAGGGGCCGGTCCTGCTCGTCGCCAACCACGTCTCCTTCGTTGACGCGATCCTCGTCGCGATGGCCAACCAGCGCCTCGTGCGTTTTTTAATGCTGCGCGCCTATTACGAGATGCCCATCGTGGGCTGGTTCTTCCGCGCGATGGGATGCATTCCTGTCTCGAGTTCCGACGGGCCGAAGGCCCTCGTCGCGTCGTTTAAGCGCGCGCGAGAGTACATGATGAGCGGTCAAGCCGTGTGCATCTTCGCCGAAGGCGAGATAAGTCGACATGGGCAGATGCAGAGATTCAAGCGCGGATTCGAGAGCATGGTGCACGGGGTCGACGTGCCGATCGTTCCTGTGCATCTCGATCAAGTGTGGGGGAGCGTATTTAGTTTTTCCGAAGGAAAAATTCTGTTCAAATGGCCGCGCAAATGGCCCTACACGGTTACAGTCAGCTTCGGCTCGCCGATGGCGGCGACCTCGACTGCGTTTGAAGTCCGCCAGGCGATTTTGGCGTTGGGGGCGGAGGCATTCACTCACCGCTTATCCGACAGCCCTCCGCTTCCGTTGGCATTCAGTCGTCAAGCCAAATCGCGGCCCTTCGCGCTGAGCATGGCCGATTCGTCCGGCGCGCGTTTGAGCGCCATTCAATCGTTGACGGGTTCATATCTGTTGGGTAAATCGATTGCCGTAAACCTCGCCGAAGGCGAGGAACGCGTGGGCGTGTTCCTCCCTCCATCAGTGGGAGGGGCGCTCGTCAACGCGGGGCTTCTTTTGCACGGCAAGGTCGCCATCAATCTTAATTACACCGCCAGCAAGGATGTCGTGGATGCATGCATCGCGAAGGCGGGTATTCACACCGTGGTTTCCTCGCGCAAGTTCTCCGAAAAATTGGGCTGGGAACCCAACGGCAAAAATATATATGTCGAGGATCTCGCCCCGGCGATCACGCCGGTCGCCAAAGCCGTGCATGCCCTTATTTTTCTCCTCCTTCCGTCGGTCGTTCTCGAACAAACGTTCTTAGCCAAGGCGAGAGGCGATTTGTCGCGGCTTGCCACGATCATGTTCACCAGCGGCTCCACGGGCATGCCCAAGGGCGTGATGCTGACCCACGCGAACATTCTCGCCAACCTCGAGGCCGTCGCTCAGGTCATCCAGCTCGCTCCGAGCGACCGCATGCTGGGCGCGCTCCCGTTCTTCCATTCCTTCGGCTTCACGGCGACTTTGTGGCTGCCGCTGCGCCTGGGCATGGGCGCGGTGTATCACTACAATCCGCTCGACGCGCGCACCGTCGGTAATCTCGTCGCGGAGCACGGGATCACTACGATACTCGGCACACCGACCTTCCTGCTCGCGTGGATGCGCCGCGTCGAGCCCGAGAAGTTCAAGTCTTTGCGGCTGGTCGTCGTCGGCGCCGAGAAGCTGCGTGATGAGATCGCCAAGGCCTTCAAGGAAAAATACGGGATCGTACCGCTCGAGGGCTACGGCGCAACCGAATTGTCGCCCGTCGCCTCGCTCAACATTCCCGACATCGCCTGGCCCGGCATCAAGCAGACCGGCACCAAGCTCGGCACCGTGGGTCAGCCTCTGCCCGGAGTCTTCATGAAAGTCGTGGATCCGGAAAGCGGCAAAGAGCTCGGCGCCGACCAGCCCGGCATGTTGCTCGTGAAGGGACCGAACGTAATGGCGGGCTATCTCGACGACGCGGCGCGCACGGCCGAGGTTATCAAGGATGGCTATTACGTCACCGGCGACGTCGCCCGGATCGACGAGGACGGCTTCGTGACCTTGACCGACCGACTTTCGCGCTTCTCCAAGGTCGGCGGCGAGATGGTGCCGCACATCAAGGTCGAGGAAAGCCTGCACGAGGCTCTGGGCGTGCTCGATATGACCTTTGTAGTGGCTGGAGTGCCCGATGACAAGCGCGGCGAGCGTCTCGTTATCCTTTATAGGGGCGAGATCGAGATCGAGCCGCTCTTGAAAAAATTGGCCGAAACGGGCCTTCCTAAACTCTGGCTGCCGGATAAGTCGAATTTTCACAAAGTCGAGGCGTTCCCGCTGCTCGGCTCGGGCAAGGTCGATATGCAGGCGCTCAAGGCCGAGGCCCGCCGCCGAGAAGGGCTATAATCACCGCTTCATGCTGATGCTTCTCGCCGCCGCCCTGATCGGCGCCAACGCGCTTTTCGTCTTGATGGAATTCGCCTTGGTGCGCGTGCGCCCGTCGCGCATCGAGGTGCTCGCGCGCAAGGGCGGTCGCCGCGCCCTCGCGGTGCAGGGTGTGCTGAGAAGCCTCGACGACTACCTCGCCGCCTGCCAGGTCGGCATCACGATCCTGTCCTTGACCTTGGGTTATATCGGCGAGCCGGCGATCGCGCGCGCGATCGAGGGTTCGCTCGGCGCTTGGACCGCCCGGCTGCCCCCGGTGCTCTTCCATGGCCTCGTTTTCGCGCTCTCGATCGGGGTTCTGTCGTGGTTTCACATCGTGCTGGGCGAGCTCGTGCCTCGCACGCTCGGCATCCAGTTCGCGGAGACCGTATCTCTGTGGGGCGTGCTGCCGCTGATCGGCTTCGCCGCGTTTCTGCGGTGGCCGGTGCGCTTTCTGTCGGCGTCGTCGAAAGGCATTCTGCGCGTGTTCCGCGTCAAACCCGCGGCCGAGGCCGACCACTCGGTCACCGTCGACGAGATGCGCGTGCTGCTCGGCGAAACCCAGGAGAAGGGCGCGATGCCGCTCGAGCGCCTGCTTTTGCTCGAGAACCTTTTCGACTTCGGTTCGTCCAAGGTCTCCGAGGCGATGCGCCCGCGCGAGCGCATCGTTTATCTGTCGCTGAGCAAACCCTGGGCCGAGAATCTGGCGGTGATCCGCGAGAAGCGCTACTCGCGCTACCCGCTGTGCGAGACCGACCTCGACACGGCGATCGGCTACGTGCATATCAAAGATCTAGTGCTCGAGGATGCCGGCGCGGAGCCCGATCTTAAGAAGCTGCGCCGCGATCTGTACGAGGTTTCCGACGGCGAATTGCTGGAAAAACTGCTCAAGACCATGCCCGACAAGGGCGTGCACCTCGCCATCGCGCGCGACGGCCTCAACCGGATCATGGGCCTGCTGACGCTCGAGGATATTCTAGAGGAGCTCGTCGGCGAGGTCCGCGACGAGTTCGAGAAAGTGAAGGGCTGGATGACGGGAGAACTTTTTTCGCGCGCGGCCGTCGACGCGAACCTGCCCACGACCGAGCGCAAGGCGACGATCCGCCACCTCATGGACAAGATGAAGGCCGCCAACCCCGACCTCGACGCCGACACGGCCTTCGCCGCGGTGTGGGAGCGCGAGCTTAAGTTCGCGAGCGCGGTCGGCCACGGCGTGCTCGTGCCGCACGCGCGCCTGCCCGGCCTCAAGGCGCCCATGATCGCGGTCGGGCGCTTCGCGAAGGCTCCGCCTCTGCCCACGCCCGACGGCGCGCCGCTTCGCCTCGTATTTCTTATTCTGACGCCGCTCGAGACTCCCACGATGCAGCTCAAGGTTCTGCAGCGCATCGCCTCGCTGATTATGAACGAGACTTTGCGGCGCAAGATCCTGAGGGCCAAGACGGACGAGTCCCTGCTGACCTTGCTGCGCACAGCCGACACGCTTCTGGCGACCTAAACGGTGTCAGGCCTAACGGTAATGACAGTATTTCAACTGGAAGACACCCTAGAAATACTGTCATTACCGTTAGGCCTGACACCTTCTTGACTAAGTGGTATCATGGGGCAATGGTCGGGGAAAACCTGCGTTTTTTGCGCGCCTGCCGCTCCCAGCCCGTCGACGCGACTCCCGTTTGGTTCATGCGCCAAGCAGGACGTTATATGGCGGAATACCGCGAGCTGCGCAAGACGCACTCGATCCTGGAGCTTGCCAAGACGCCGGAACTTGCCTGCGAGGTCACCTTGCAGCCGCTGCGCGCCTTGCCCGTCGACGCGGCGATTTTATTCGCCGACATTTTATTGGTGTTGGAGCCCATGGGCCTCAAGCTTCAGTTCGCGCCCGGTCCGAGCATCTCGAACCCGGTGCGCACGGAGGCCGACATTAAACGACTTAAGGTGTCGGGAGCCGCGGCCGAGCTCGACTGCGTGTTTAAGGCCGTGCGCCTGATCCGGCGCGAGATCGAGGGCAAGCACGCCTTGATCGGTTTCGCGGGCGCGCCGTTCACCGTCGCGAGCTACATGGTCGAAGGAGGGCCGTCGGACCATTATAGAATCGCGAAGGCGATGATGACCGATCGGCCCGATTTGTGGGACATGCTCATGCGCAAGGTCCGCATCGTCACCGCCGAATATCTGGAGGCGCAGGTGGATGCCGGCGCGCAGGCCGTTCAGCTGTTCGACTCGTGGATCGGGGCACTCTCACCTGACCAATACCGGCGCTTCGTGCTCCCGCATTCAAAATGGGTTCTCGATCGGCTTTCAAAAACCGGCGTGCCGGTGATCTCCTTCGGCACGGGTACCAACGGATTTCTGGAGGATTTCGCCGGGGCCGGCGGCTCGGTGATCGGAGTGGACTGGCGCATCGATATGAATGAGGCGCGCAGACGCATCGGTAAAAAGGCCGTGCAGGGAAATCTGGATCCGATACTGTTGTTTTCCGGAAAGAAAGCTTTAAAAACGGCGGTCAAAGATATTATCGACCGGAACAACGGAAGGCGGGGACACATTTTCAATTTGGGACACGGCATCTTACCGACAACGCCGGTGGACAGCGTAAAGGCAACGGCGGAGTGGGTCCACGAGTTGAGCGCTTCATGAGACCGGGTCAGCGGCCGCCGGCGACGAAAAAAATCGTGGTTCTCGGGGGCGGCATTTCGGGCCTTGTCGCGGCCTATGAGCTCGTTAAGCGAGGTCACCCCATCGAGGTAACGGTGCTTGAAGCCGCGAAGACTCTCGGCGGCAAGATTCGAACGGAAACGATCGACGGTCAGGTCGTGGAGACCGGGCCCGACAGCTTTCTGACCACCAAGCCCGAAATGCTCGAGCTTGTGCGTGAGCTTGGCCTTGAAAATGAGTTGATCGGCACCGGGATCGATGCCGGGGTCGACATCCTGCTCGGCGGCCGTCTCGTGCCGATGCCCGCGGGCATGAATCTGGTCGCGCCGACCCGGATGCTTCCGTTCATGCTCACGTCCCTTTTTACGGCGGGCGCGAAGCTGCGCATGGCTCTGGAACCGTTGACGCCCGCGCGCCGCGACGGTGAAGACGAGTCGCTGGCCGACTTCACGCGCCGCCGCCTGGGGCCGGAGGCGCTCGAGCGCCTCGTGGCACCCATGCTCGCCGGCATCTACGCGGGCGACCCGGAGCGCATGAGCGTGCGCAGCACCTTCCCGCAGCTGCTCGAAATGGAGAAGAAGGGCGGCTTGGTTAGGTCAATGTGGTGGGGCCCCGCGAGCGCGCCGTGCCGCGAGGGGCTCACGACCTTTATGACCCTAAAGGGCGGCCTTTCCAAGGTTATTGATGCGTTGTCCCGGCGGCTGCCGCCGCGCTGCGTGCGCGCCGATTGCCCCGCGCAGGCCGTGCGCCGCCGCGACGGGCGCTGGGAGGTCGTTACGCCCAACGCCGTGCTCGAGGCCGACGCGGTGATCTCCGCCTTGCCCGCGCCCGCGCTCGCCGACTGCCTTGAGAGCTTCGATCCCGAACTTGCGATGCGCCTGCGCGAGATACCATTCACCTCGAGCGCGACATCCGTCTTGATCTACGATGCGAAAGACGTGCCGCGCCGGCCGAAGGGCTTCGGATTTCTCGCGCCTCGCGGTGAGGGTCTGACCGTGACAGCGGCCACTTATTCATCGAGCAAATTTCCGGCCCGGGCGCTCGCCGGCCGCACGACGGTCCGCGCCTTCGTCGGCGGGGCCGGACGCGAGAATGAGGCCGAAAGCGCCATCACCCGCCTTGAGTCGCGCGTGCGCGCCGATATCGAAAAAGTGCTGGGCTTGGAGGGCGCGGCCCCGTTGGCCCAGCACACCACGCGCTGGATCAAGGCCAACCCGCAGTACGAGGTCGGCCACTCGCGCCGGCTCGACCATCTCGCCTCATGCTTGAAGGGACATCAGGGCCTTGTTCTCGCCGGCGCCTCGTTCGGCGGCGTGGGACTGCCCGACTGCGTGCGCTCCGGCAGGCGCGCCGCAGAACTCGTATTCGCCGGTTCACGGAGGAATCATGACGCCGTTCACCTCGGACTTGCTTAGCCTTGCCGTCGCGCTCGCACTCGGATCGGTCATCGGGCTTGAGCGCGAGCTCAGCGACAAGGCCGCCGGACTGCGCACCAACATCCTCATATGCCTCGGGTCCTGCCTCTTCGCGATCCTCTCGCGCGCGCTCGCGACCGCGGCCGGGACAGACATGACGCGCATCGCCGCGCAGATCGTCTCGGGCATCGGCTTCCTCGGCGCCGGCGCCATCATGCGCGAGGGCGAGCACGTCACCGGCCTGACCACAGCCGCGACGATCTGGGTCGTCGCCGCGATCGGCGTCACCGTCGGCTTCGGCTACTACTCGCTCGGGGCGGCGACCGCCATGATGACCGTGGTCGTCCAGGGAGTGTTCCCGCACTTGGATTCGCTGATCGACGAACTGCGCCAGCGCCACACCTTCCGGATCACCTCGGATCTCACTGAAGAGGGCCTCGAGCAGGTCAAAATGATATTTCGCAACTCCGACGTCAAGGTCCTGCGCCGCAAACTCATGAAGAAAGCGGGCCTCTATTACAGCGAATGGTATGTGTCCGGCCCGCGGCTCGAGCAGAAAAGCGTTGTGCGCAATCTGCTCGAGAACAAGCACGTGCGGGAGCTGACGTACTAGTGGATGCGGCCAAGGTCTCGGCGGCTTTGACGGCCCTCGGCCAGCCGAAGTTTCGTTGGGACCAGGTCCGCTCGGCCGTATTCGGACAGGCCGCTTCCTCGTACGACGAGATCGCGGTCCTGCCGGCGGAGACCCGGCGCGCGCTGTCGGAAAAATTGCCGTTCATGAGCGTCCGGGAGCGCCGTGTGGACGTCTCCGGCGACGGCCGCGCGCATAAGGCTCTGCTCGACCTGGCCGATGGGCGCGTGGTGGAGACCGTGCTGCTGCGGCCGAGCGAGACGCGCTGGACCGCCTGTATCTCCTCTCAGGTCGGCTGCGCGGTGGCCTGTACATTTTGCGCGACGGGCCTCATGGGGCTGACGCGCAGTCTCACGCCTGAGGAAATCACCGATCAGGTTCTGTTCTGGCGTCAGTACATGGCGAAGAAGGTCCTGCCCGGACGCCTGGACAACGTCGTGTACATGGGCATGGGCGAGCCGTTCGCGTGTTACGAGCAGGTCTCAACAAGCTTAAAGATATTGCTTGATCCGAAGCAGTTCGGCATCGGCGCTCGGCACATCTCGGTCTCCACCTCCGGCGTCGCTCCCAAGATCGCGCGGTTCGGCCGCGACTTCCCGCAGGTGAACCTGGCGGTTTCCCTTCACGCCGCGACCGACGCGCTGCGCACGCGTCTCGTGCCGATGAATAAGGCGTTCAATCTGGCGGCGCTCGCCGCGTCGCTCAAGGAGTACATCGCCTCCACGAACCGAAAAATATTTTTTGAATACGTCCTGCTCAAGGGGGAGAACGACCGCCCCTCGGACGCCGACGCGCTCGTGAAGTGGCTCGACGGCGTGGGACCGAAAGAACTGCTTCACGTCAATCTGATAGTGTTCAATCAAACCGACACGCCCCACAAACCGACCGACGAGAACGACGCGCGCGTCTTTCAGAGCCGCATGCTCGCGGGCGGCTACAAGTCCACGGTCCGGCAAAACCTGGGGCGCGACATCGACGGCGCCTGCGGACAGCTGGTCGTTTTGGAGAAGGCATCATGAGCGATGAAAATCGGCGCGAGCAGGCCATGAAGGACATTCGAGAGCGCCCCTCCCGCGCCCGCTACGACAAGATCAAGTCCACGCTCGACCTCAAATGGCGGCGCCGCGCCCTGCAAAGCGAACGCATGACGCGCGAGCTCACGGACCATCTATGGGGGGCGTTTGAGAACCCGTGGTCCTGGTGCGGCTTCTGGCTGCTCCAGCCCGACGGCAAGACCTTTCAGCCCGGTCCCGCGCGTCCGGAGCCGGCGCCGGCTCAGATTCCGGTGGAGGGGGCGATCGCCGACGCCCTGCGCACGGGCGACTCGAAGTCCGGCGGGACGACGATGTTCGTGCCCGTCTTCGATAAAAACGCCCGCGTGTGGGCGGTGTTCGAGGCGCGCTCCACCGTCCCGTTCGACGACATGGACGCGCGCTGGATCGAGCGCCTCTTCAAGCCGTTCCAGACGATCGAGAAGGCGCTGCCCCCGACCCTCTGAAAAATGGCCCGCCCGGAACCATATAGGTTCCGGGCGGGCGCTCCTGGTGGGGTCGACGCGAACTGTTGTCGTTCGAGAGAGTCGTTCCGTCGCGTCTTGGGAACATCGTAACAGACCCCCGTTTCTAATTTATTTCGGGCTGAGGCCCGCCCGTGGAAGATTAGAGACGGATAAGCCATACTAATGGGAATGAGACTCGCGCGTCGGTTGAGCCCGCTTCTCGGACTCGCGCTCCTGTCGAGCTGCGGCGAGGTGACGGTGCGCAACGACATCCCGTCGTCCTTCGGCGCGCCGGCTCCAGGGACTTCGCCTTTGGCGCCCGGCGAGACCCGGCTCGATCCCGCGATTTCCACGGTCCTGATCAAGCTTGCCGAGGAGCGCCGCAATCTCAAGCGCGACCTGACCAAGGTCGAGGGAACGCCGGTCGCCGACATTCTGAGCGTCGGCTCGCCGATCGGGTTCGCGCTGCGCAATCGCTTTCTCAACGTCGGCATACCTCTCGGCGAAGCCTTCGCCAAGAGCACGGACCCCGCCTTCCGCGCCCAATTGCTCGAGCTCTCGCGCTGGGACCGCGACGGCGAGTCCCGCGCCGCGGCGTTAATCGCGCTCGCGCGCACGCACGACCTTAAGTATCTGCAGGTGTTCAACGAGGCGCTGATCCATCTCGACCCCGCGGTGCGCTTCGGCGCGCTCGAGGCGCTTGTCGTCTGGGAGCACCCGCGCGAGGCGATGCCGCTTTTGGCCGCCGCCTCCGAGCGCGACACCGAGCCCCTGCTGCGCGTATACGCGTCCGCGGGCCTGGCGCGCATGGGCGATGTCGCGGGCCTGCACCGCGTGCGCGCATTTATTGATAATCCATCGTGGGTGGTCAAGGCTCTGGCCGCCAAGTATCTTGGTGAGCTGGGCACGGCCGAGGACTACGATCTTTTGCTTCGCCGCGTGGACGGCGAGATCGGCAACGATTTCGTGGTCGCGGAATACTGCGTCGCGGCGCTGAAACTTTGGCCCAAGAAAAAGGCGGCCGGCAAATGAAGATCTTCCCGGCCGCAGTCCTGCTGCTTCCGCTGCTCGCCCGCGCCGCCGACCCGCTGCCCGTGAATCTGAGCGCGGACGCCGGCCTGCTTTTCTCGCTCGAGCCGCTCACGATCACCGCCCCGCGCGTCAAGCAGGGTGACCTCATCGACCCGCGCATCAACGCGCATCTGCTGCGGCTTCTCCAGCAGCGCATGGACGCGCGGCCCGACCCGCTCGCCGCGAGCGACTCCTCGCTGTTCAATCTCGCCCGACTCTCCACTTTGACCGGCTACTCGCTCAAGACGCGCTACACGGAGATCGGTTTTCTGCTCACCGAGGGCCTCGCGGGCACGAAGGACTACCAGCTCCAGAGTGAGCTCGAAAAAGCGGCGCGGCTCGCCAAAAACGTGCAAACGCGCGCGGCCGCCCTCGTAGCGCTCGCCTACGCGAAGGACATGCGCTACCTGACTCTTTTCCAGGGCGCGGCGAACGACCCGAACGTGACCGTGCGTTTTGCCGCGCTTGAGTCCTTGCTCGTTCTCGGCGACCCATCCGTTCAGCTTCAGCTCGGAAATGCCGCGCGCAACGATCAGTCCGTGGCCGCGCAGATTTACGCCGCGGCCGGCATGTGGCGCAAGGGCGACAATTTCGGCAAGGAAATTCTATTGCGCCTGCTTGATCATCAAGATTGGTTCGCGCGCGCGATGGCGGCGTACTATATCGGTGAAATGGGCGGCGGCTACGAGTACCGGCGCCTCATTCAGTATTTGAGCCGTGAGACGGACCCGTCGGCGCGCGCGGAAATCGCGACCGCGCTGATGAAACTCCATCCGAAAAAGGACGAACCTTGAACCATAGTCCCTTCATGGCGTTGGCGCTGTCCGGCGGCGGCTGGGTGATCTGGGCCCTGATCTTGAGCTCGATCGGCGGGATCGCGGTGGCCTATGATCGCTGGAAGCTGTTTAAGGAAGAGTCGAAGGCGCTCGCGTCTCTGCGCCCCGCATTTCTCGCCGCGCTCGCCGCTGAAGATCTCGCCGCGGCCGGCAAGGCCGTGAAGTCGAATCCCGGCGCCGCGTCGCGCATCCTCTCCGAGCCGGAGAATCTCGCCGCGGCTCTGTCCGATGAGAAGCGCCATCTGGAGGGCCGCCTGCTTTGGCTCGGCACGCTCGGCAACAACGCGCCCTTCGTCGGGCTGTTCGGCACCGTGCTCGGCGTCATTAAGGCCTTCCATGATCTCGCCGAGTCCGGCGCGGGTCCTGAGGTCGTCATGTCCGGACTGTCCGAGGCGCTGGTCGCCACCGCCGTCGGCTTGCTCGTCGCCATCCCGAGCGTGCTCGCCTTTAATTTTCTCCAGAAACTGATGCGCGACCTGCTCTCCGAAACGGAGGCGCTCGGCCTGCGCTACACCGCTATCCGGACTCCACATGCACGCCGACCGTTTTGACGCCGACGGCCCCATCACCGGGATCAACATCACGCCGCTCGTTGATGTCGTGCTTGTCGTGCTTATCATCTTCATGGCCACCGCTCCGATGATCGCGCGCCGCGCCATCCGCGTCGAAGTCCCAAAGGTCTCCAAATCGGATAAGTCCGCCACCGACGCGCTCGCCGTGGCCCTCAACGGAAAACGAGAGCTGACCTTGTCGGGCAAGCCCACGACGCTCGATGATCTGAAGAAAGTCCTGACGGCCGCGACGGCCGCTAAGCCCGAGCAGGCCGTGACTTTGTCTGCCGACAAGACCTTGCCTTATGGTGACGTGGCCGAGCTTCTCGACGCGGTGCGCTCCTCGGGCATCAAGAAGGTCGGGCTGGAGGTGCGCCGCAAATGAGCGCGCAGGCCGAAATAAAGCGTGCCCCGGCGCCTCCGCCCCTCCGGCGGTCGGTCGGCATGTCCGTGGGCATGCACGCGTTGTTTTTTCTGGCGTTGTGGATACTGCCGCACCTGAGCTGGAACACGGAGCCTCCTTTTGAAGTCGAGATCACGAGTCCTTTCCTGGGAGACGGCCCCGCGAAGCTGGGAGCTCCGAAGGCCTTAGTGCCGGGCGTGTCCACGAAGATCAATGTGGCGCCCGATGTTCCCGTTGCGCCCCAGCCCGTCCAGAAAGCGCCGGAGCCGCCGAAGGACTGGACGCTTCCCGGCCCGAACACCAAGACCATCTCGGCTCCGGCGCCGCCGGCGCCGACCCCCGGAGGAGTCGAGGGCGGCGCGGGCACCGCGGCCAAGACCGGCGGCTCGGGCGAGGGCTCCGACGACGGCGTGCCCGGCGGGTTCGGTCATGGCGGCACGGCTCTGAAGGAATTGCCGCGCCTGCTCAACCGCGACGAGGTGCTGGCCGGTCTTAAGCGCCTGTATCCGGAGAGCGAGCGTCAGGCGGGCCGCGAGGGCGTGGTGATCATCACGATCCACCTCGGCGCCGACGGACTGGTGTCGTTCTCCGACATCGCGCGATCGGCGAGCCCGGCGTTCGACGAAGCCGCCAGGAAGGTCGGCGCGCTGATGCGCTTCTCGCCCGCGATCGGCCTCAACAGCCGGCCCATCGCCGTGCGCATGCCCCAAGAAGTCCGCTTCAAGCTGACCGATTAGTCATTGACAAAATCGGACGGACGTATTACAATATTTGTATCGATTAATATTTCGTAAGACGTTTTAGGAGAGCCGATGACCCCAGTGACCGTCTCAAGCAAGTATCAAGTGGTCATCCCAAAAGAGGCTCGCCGGCAGGCTCATATCCGGCCCGGCGAAAAAATGCTCGTCCTGGTCAAGGGAGACGTCATTACCATGATCCCGGATCGGCCGCTTAAAGACCTCAGGGGGATCGTCAAAGGTCTCGATAGCAGCGGCCTGCGCGAGAAAAGGGAGCGTCGTTGAAATCCACGCTTCTGGATTCTTCCTGCTGGATCGAATTCTTGGCCGACGGCCCCAAGGCCCGGACCGTGGCGGCCTATCTCAAACGCCCCGAGGACCTCATCGTGCCATCCATCATCGTGTATGAAGTCTACAAGAAAATAAAGCTCTCCAAAGGAGAGGAGTTGGCCTCGCTGGCCGCCGCGCATCTGTCCAAGGCCGAGGTCTCGCCCCTGACTGAAAGCATCGCCCTCTTGGCGGCCGATCTGAGCATCGAGCATAAACTTGCCATGGCCGACGCCGTCATCCTGGCGACGGCCAGGTCGCATGAAGCGAAAATCGTCACCCTGGACACGGACTTCAAAGGCCTTCCCGGAACTGTCGTCCTATAGCCGGCTCCCAACCGCGAGAACTTCATCTCGCCGCAGAAGCCCGACGTCGAGCGCGCCCTGCGCGAGCTCATCTGATGGCGCATGAAAGGGATATGCTGGAAAGACTCGACGCTGAGCATTCGAACCTCGAACTCTTTCTCCGCAACAAAAAAACTCCCGACTGATGGTGACAGTCACTTGAGGCGGCGGGAGGCGAAGAGGACGAGGAAAGCGAGGGCGCTGAAGCCGCCGCAGATCCAGAAGAGGGCGAGCGCGATCGGCATCGCGTCGAAGAGCCCGCCGAGCGCGAGCGAAACGAGGGCCGAGCCGATCACGAAGGCGCCGTACAGGAAGCTGATCGCGCGCGGCTGGTCCTTCTCGGATACCGAGCGCTGGACCTCGGAGCGCAAAGACAGGTCGCTCGCGGCCCAGCTGAGCGAGGAGAAGAGAATTAGGGGCAGGAGGATCGGCAGGCTGTGCGAGAAGGCCAAGGCCCAGATTAAGAGGAGGCCGAGCGCGCCCCGCTTGACCCACCCACGCGAGCCCGGGAAACGCGAGGCCAATCGTAAGAGCACGGCCGCGCCGGCGAGCTCGCCGGCGTTGGAGGCGGTAAGCAGCCAGGCCGAGGCCGAGGGATTTTCGAGAACCTTCTTCGCGAACACCGGGATCAGCAGGTTCTCGAAGACGCGGTGGACGATCTGCGGCAGCACGAAGGCGAGCGCCACCCAGCGCATGCGCCCGTCGCCGAGCACGAGCTTGGCGCCCGCCTTGATGTCGCTGAAATAGGCTTTGACGCGCGTTCTGATGCCGCCCGCGGCGGGGGCGCCGCCCGCGGGCAAAGCGTGCTTGACGCGCCAGAAATACCAGGCGGCGACCGCGAAGGCCGGGGGCGAGATGATCAAGGACCACAGCGGGCCGACGAAGCCGATCAGCGCGCCCGCGGCGAGCGCGCCGACGACGCCGGCCGACTCGTAGGCGATGTGCAGCTTCGCGTTGTACTGCTTGAGGGCGGCCTCGTCCTGGCCTAGGAGCATGGTCGGGATCGAGTGGCGCATGGTCTCGATGACGCCGGTCACGCCGCCGATGAGCAGATACAGCGGGATCAAGGTCCCCATCGACAGCGCCCCCGTGGCGCCGACGGCGATCAAAACCGCGACGAGCCCGGCCTGCGCGGCGACCGCTCCGGCCAGGACCTTGCGCGCCGAGTAGCGGTCGGCGAGGCCGCTCGACATGGAGGCGAAGATCGCCTGGGACAGGCCGTAGATCACGACGAGGCCGGCGACGGCCGAGATGCCGCCGAAGGCGGAGAGCGCCAACAGAGGCACGCTCAGTGTGATCGTTTCCATGCCCGACTTCATCACGGAGGTGCCGAGCATCATGCGGCGGATATTTTTCGCCGTTTCGGGAGACGGGGCGAGCGCGGCGGACGGGCGCAGGGCGGGCGGGCCGGAGAGCGCGGGGGCGGCGAGAACGGCGAGGGACTCCTCGGGGCGAACGAGGGCCTCGCCGGTCAGAAGGGAGAAGCTTTGGGCCGCGGCGGCGGCGACGGCGGAGACGGGGACATCAGGGAGGGAGAGCGACAGCGCCTGGGCGGCTTCGACGCGGACGGCTAACGGCTGAACGGCGACGGGGCTAAGGCTCGCCGGCGAAATGACGGCTTGGAGCGCCGGCGCGGCCGCGGCGGATAGAGCGGGGGCGGATAGGGATAACGAGGGAGTGAACGACAACGGCAACGGAGTGGAGAAGCTCGAAGTGAGACCGGCGCCCGTAACGGAAAGAACGGCGAGGGGGCCTGTGATCGGTCTTGCTGAACGGATTTGAGCGACGGAATCGGCTGGGACTGAAGCCGAGAGCACAATAAAACAGATGAATAGTCTTGCGACGCGCACTTTGGCCTAGGACTTTTTCGAGAGAATACGGGCTCCGGCGGCCAGGAGCACGAGGGCGCCGATGGGCCAGATGATGTTCGGCATGATGAAGAGGTAGCCGAGCATCAATAGGCCGGCGAACAGGAAGGCCAAAGCCGCGCTGAGGGGCTTGGGCGTCAGCGCGCCGGAGGCGATGTCGGGTTTTTGCGCACGGATGGTCTTGGCGGACTTCACGGCGAAGTAGATCGCCGCGGGAACGGCCGCGAGCGCGAGCCAGGGCAAGCCGAGCGCGGCGAACACGACCGTCAGCGCGAGCAGGCCGTTGAAGAAGCCGTGAGCGGCCATGGAGGCGAGGATGCCCTCTTTCTTGTAGACGTAACTGAGGATTATCGCTTGGACGACGCGAGTCGCGAAGAGCACGGGGTCGGAGGTCTCGTGAATTGCCGCGAAGATGAGCGAGGTGATGGCGGCGGGGACGACGAATGAGCCGAGGTGAAGCTTGGCGGACAGCTTGGCGAGCCGGCCCTGCAGGCCGCCGCGAAAGATGGCCTCTTCGGAGAGCGGCGCCATGACGGCCGCTCCGATCCACAGCGCGAGGGCCGCGAGGATCGTCGGCGTCGCGCCGGCGTCGGGCCCCCGGTAGTTCGGGTGCAGCTCATAGCCGAGCAGCTGCGCGACCACGACGGCGACCATAGTGATCGTAATCGGGATCACCGCGGCGAGGAAGCCGACGGATAAAGTGCGCTTGACCGAGGTCGCGGGCGCGGCGTTCGGTCCGCGGAAAGTCTTGACCCAGCGCGGGCCTTGAGCGGCGTCGCGTGATGCGGCCGGGTCGAGCCGGGGTGAGTCGGCGGCCGCGGAACGGCCGACCACGGCGAGAGTTTCGGGGCGGGAAATTGAGCCTTCGAAGAGGCCGTCAAGGGCGACCTGAGGGGCTGCTTCGGCGCCGGTCTTGGAGGCCGCGGCGAGCGCGTTCGTGCCGGTCTGAAGGACGGCGAGCGCCTGGTCGTGCGCGGCGAGTTTCTCGGGAGATGCGGCGGCTTGAACGGCGACGGGCTTGAGAGCCGAGGGCGCGGCGATCGAAGCCGCCGCGGAGACCGGCGCTGAGAGGACGGGCGTGAGCGCGGCGGACGGAGAGAGGGAGGGGATCAGGCCGGCTTGGAGACCTTGGGAGACGCCGACCGAGCCAAAAGGCGAGGAAGTGCCGCTTCCAAAGTTCATCGGAAGGCGGCCGAGAGAACCAACGGGAACGATCACTCGAGCGGCGCTTAATGTCTGCGCGGCGGCCTGGTAGGGAGCGAGGCCGGGGGCGGCGAGGATGAGGGAAAGCGAGAGGAAAAAGTGGGTGATTCGGCTCATACGTCCAGTATAGCGGTGAGCGAGGGAGGCGGCCCGGTCCGAGAGGGTATTAAGGAGACGGCACCTAGCCTAGATCTAAAGGGGCCTTAGGTCCTAGGAGGGCTTGCCGTTGGCGCGGACGGCCGCTATGACCTTGAGGATGTCGTCGCCGTAGCGGCTGCGCTTGAGGTCGGAGAGGGGGCCCAGCGGATCGCCGCCGTTGTCGCGGCAGGCGTGAATGGCGAGCGTGCGCAGATTCTCGGTCGTCATGATGACGACGGGCTCGACGGCGTCCTTTTCGGAGCGGCTCTTGCGCCAGGCGCGCAGGGCCTCGAAGGTGCGCCACTCGAGATCGGACAGGCGCTTGCGCTCGGGCGCGGCGGACGGCGGACGCGTGATGGGCGGCGCGGCCTTGCCTCGCTCGATGGCGGCCAGCAGGCCGGAGGCGAAGCGCTCCAGGATGTAGGGCGACATGCCGCGCACCGCCGCGAGCGCCTCTTTCGTCTCGGACATCGCCTGCGCCATGCGGACCATTAGGTCCTCAGGCATCACGCGAAACGGCGCGCGGTCGCGCGACTGGGCCTGCTGCTCGCGGAACAGCCAGATCTCCTTGAGAACGGCCATCTGACGGCCGCCGATGTCGTCGCGTCCGACGAGCCTCCAGAAGCCTTCCTGGTCGAAGGTCTTGAGATTGGGCTCGAGGGCGGCGAGGTCGGCGAAGGATTCCTTCGCGTCCTCCATGCGCCCCTTCTCGATGAGAAGCTTCTTCTGTATGTCGGCCAGGCGCATCAGGAAATGGGTGTCGCCCTGTGCGTACCGGATCATCTCGTGCGTCAGCGGGCGCTTGCCCCAGTCGGCGCGCTGGAGCTTTTTGGAGATCACGAGGCCGAAGTGGCGTTCGATCGCGGCGGCCAGGCCGAGTTCCTTGGTGCCGAGTATGCGCGCGGCGATCATGGTGTCGTAGAGATTGGCGAAGGCGAAACCGTAGTCGCGCTTGAGGCAGAGCACGTCGTATTCGCCCGCGTGGAACAGTTTCTCGATTTTGGGATCTGAGAAGAGGGGTCCCAGCGCGGATATGTCCTTGAAGGCGATCGGGTCCACGATGAAATCCTCGGTCGGCGAGGAGATCTGGATCAGGCAGACCTTTTCTTTATGCGCGTAGAACCCGTTGGATTCGGTGTCGAAGGCCAGGCGGCCGCACTTGGCGAGCTCGACGCACACCTCTTCGAGATGCTCCTTGGCGGTGATCAGCGCGGCGGTTTTAGTTTGTTCGAGCGACATGGTTGCCATAAAATAAAAAGCCGGAAACGCCCCAGCTCGGCGTTCCGGGTAGAAGACCCTTAATTTATAACAGGTCCGGGACGGGCCGTCAAGGCGTCTAGAAGAACTGGGCGAGCGCCGCGCACGCGAGCAGCGCGAGGACCGGGCGTCTCATGCGGCGAAGAGCTTCGACAGCTCCTGTGAGCGTTTCGTCGCGGCCTCGACGCCGTCGATGAGCACGGAGCGCAGGCCCCGGCTCTCGAGGACGTGGATCGCGGTGATCGCGGTGCCGCCGGGCGTGGTGACCTCGTCCTTAAGCACGGCCGGATGCTTGCCGGTCTCTAAAACAAGTTTGGCCGCGCCGAACACGGTTTGCGCGGCGAGCTTGGCCGCGACCGCGCGCGGGATGCCCATCTTCACGCCGCCGTCGATCATCGCCTCGATGACCATGTAGATGTAGACCGGGCCGGAACCGGAGAGGCCCGTTACGGCGTCGAGAGCCGACTCCGGCAAGGTCACGACGAGGCCGACGGCTCCGAACACGGCTTCGGCGAGCTTGAGCTCGTGCTCGCCCGCGCGCGCGCCGGCGGCGATGGCGGTGGCGCCGGCATCCACGAGGCAGGGCGTGTTCGGCATCGCGCGCACGACGGCGCCGTCCACGCGCAAGGTTTTGCTGATCGAAGCCGTCGTGATCCCGGCCATGACCGAAATGACGAGCTGGCCCTTCGTGACGTGCCCCGACAATTCCTCCATGACCTTTTTGGCCATCTGCGGCTTGACCGCCAGGATCACGATGTCCGCGCCCGCGACCGCTTTTTTGTTGTCGGTCGTGGTGTGCACGCCCCACTTCTTTTGGAGCTCGGCCAGCGCCTCTTGGCCGCGCCGCGCGGCGGTGATGCTTTTGGCGGGCACGAGTTTCGACTTGACCATGCCTCCGATCAGGGCGCCCGCCATGTGTCCGGCTCCGATCACGGCGATGGTTTGATTTTTGAGCATAGGACACCTATATAACAGCCGCACGCGCAGGCGTCAAGGTTGTGACCTAGGTTACTACCAAGACTTTACCGGAGCGTAACACGGACGCAATGGATTTAGGCGGCCGAGGGGGTACACTGTCGTCATGAAACTTGCGCTGTGCGCACGGGTCTCGATCAACCCTCGGAGGCTCCTCAAGAGCCGGTGGGTGCATGACACCGCGCACCGGATCGTGTGCTCGCTGCGCAAGGCCCAGGACGAGGCCAGAAAGCGCGACAGCCGACGCAGAAACTGATTTTCGGTCCCACCGAAAGACAGGCGCCCGGGGTGGTTACAACCCCCGGGCGCTTCGTTTTCGTCCGGCGGACTCAGCCGGTGCAGAAGTCGTGGGCGCGGACGGTTTTGCGGCCGTTGGCCTTGGCGCGCTTGCCGGCCTGCTCCAGGTACCAATAGACGACGCCGTTGAGCCCGTCGAGGGCGTCTCCGGCGGTGTTGCAGCCGGCTTTCTTGAGTATCGTCTTCGCCTTGCTCGCGATCACGAGCGGTTCCAGCTTCTTCGCCATATTTCTATCCTCCGCAGTCCCTGGGGACTTTGATGCCCCCATCCTATACATGGGGGAGCGCCCTGTAAAGACCTACAATACGGCGATGAGAAAATCGGCGAATTTAGCGGCCGCCGCTCTCCTCGCGGGCGCCGTTCTGCGCGTTCTGTACCTCGGCGCCGCATCGCTGCGGTTCGACGAGGCGAGCACTTTGCTGATCGCCGGGCGGCTGCTGGCCGAGTTGACGTCTTTGCTCGTGAGCAACGAGGTCAATCCGCCGTTCTACTACGCGTTGATGCACTTTTGGCTGAAGGTGTTCTCAGATCCGCGCTTCGGCCTGCGTCTTTTTTCCGCGCTGTGCGCAATCGCATCCCTGTTCGTGTTCCGCGCCTTGGCCGGCCGGGTGCTGCCCGAGCGCGCGCGGCTGACGGCGTTGTGGTTCGCGGTCCTCTCCTCGTTTTGGATTCACATCGCGCAGGACGGGCGGGCGTACTCGCTGCTCCTGCTTCTGAGCCTGCTCTCGACGCTCGCGACGCTCGAATTGTCGGTGGAAAAGCCGCGACTGCGGTTTTACGCGGCCTACGCGGGGCTGGCCGCGCTTGGATTATACACGCATTACTACTACGCGATACTGCTCGCCGGCCATGCCCTCTGGCTGGGCCGGCGCGCGGCAGGCTCCGCGCGGCGTACGGCGAAGCTCCTCGCGGCGCATGCGGCCGCGGTGCTGCTGTTCGCGCCCTGGCTTTTCCGGTTCGTCGCCCAGTTCCGGCTCCATGCGGGCGAACACGTCGTCGGCGAGGCGTTGACCATCGCGCGCGCCTTCGACCTATTCGGCGAGTCTTTTTTCAGCGTGACCTTTCTGGGGCTGGCTCTTCCACACTGGACGGGCGCCGTCATCGGCGCCGGCTTCGCGGCGCTGGCGCTTACAGCCGCCGTGGACGCGCGCCGCGCGGCCGCGCGCTCGCCCGAACGGCAGGCGTTCGATTTCTGCCTGACCCATCTCGCCGCGGCGCTCATGCTCGTAGTCGCCGTCGAGTTGTGGAGTGGACGGCCGGTCACCCAGGCGCGCTATTTCACGCCGCTGTCACCCATCCTGCTCCTGCTCGCGGCGCAGGGCGCCCGGCGAAGCTGGACGCGCATCGCGAGCGGTGTCGTGATGGCCGCCGGCGTCGCCGGCTACTTTTTTTCAGCGGTCTATGTGGACCCGCGGCTCGAGACGCTTTCGGCTTCGATCCGCCGCTCCTCGGACGCGAGCGTGCCGGTCGTCCATCTCGGCGCGTACTACTACCTGCCGCTGCGCGTCTACTATCTCCCGGAGCGCCGCCATCTGCTCGTGGCGGACGCGGCGGTCGGAATGGACTATCGCGGCATGCCGCCGTACGCGGGAGTCATCGAGGACAAGGACCTTCCGCGCCTGGGCCCATGCGTCGTGGTCGATCAGAGCCGCACGCTTTCACCCGCGCGGGTGAGCCTGGGCACCGGCGCCCAGCTCGCGGCCATGCGCCGCTAGCCGATCGGAATCCTCGCCGAGGATGCAACTTTTTCACCCCCTCAATCGTATAGTAGGATGGAAGACTTCAGCGCACTGCGCGACGACGAACTGCTCGAACGTCTTGAGACCTTCGCTCGAGAGGACCGTGAAAGGCTGCCCTGGTTCATCGCCTGCCTCGGCGAGCTCGACCGGCGCAAGGTGCCGGAGAACCGCGGCTACACCTCGACATTCGATTATTGTGTTCGAGGTCTTAAACTCAGCGAGGACGAAGCCTCTCGGCGCATCTCCGCGGCTCGCGCTGCGGTCCGCAGGCCGGAACTCCTGGCCTCCATGGCGGATGGTCTGCTTTCATTGACGGCCGTCTCGCGGATCGCGCCGCTCGTTCGCAGAGTCGATGCCCCCGAGATCATCTCCCGAGCCGAAGGTAAAAGCAGCCGCGACTTGGAGGCGCTGCTGGCTCCATTTTGTCTGGAAACAGCCAAGCCGGACCGCATCCGGACCATCGCAATCACGGTGTCGAGAAAGAATGAGGCGGGCGTTACGGAAATTCAGCGCTGTGTGGATTTCACTTTTCACGGCTCTACTGCGCTGCACGAAGCGATCGAACGCGCGAAGCAGTTGCTCTCGCATAAATTTCCGTTTGGAGCCATGAATGAGGTTTTGTTTGAGATCGTGCAGGACTATCTCGAACGGCATGATCCGCAAAGATCTTTAGAGCTGGGGCGCCTCACGCCGGCTCGAGGGAAGTCGTCGATTCCCGCCGAGGTGCGGCGAGCCGTCTGGGCTCGAGACGGCGGACGGTGCGTGCTTTCCGGACCCGGCGGCGTCCGGTGTCAGTCCAGACGCATGCTCGAGATCGACCATATTATTCCGCGCGCGCTGGGCGGCCACGACGCGCCCGGCAATCTTCGGCTTCTATGCCGACCGCATAATGACGCCGAGCGCCGCAGGGTGTTGGGCGAAGGAAGGTTATCCACAGACTCGTCGCGCGACGAGTCTGTGGATAATTCGGCGGCTCAACTGGAGCTAAAAGGCGGGGACTAGATCTTGACGCCCTTCTTCTCGGCGGCGATCACGATCTGCGCGCAGGCGAGCGCGTCCGACAGCGCCTCGTGGTGGTTCAGCTCGATTTTAAGATGCGAGCAGACGTTCGGAAGCTTCGTCGGGTAGATGTTCCACGTGCTGCGCGCCAGGCGCACGGTGCAGACGAAGCGGTGCGCGGGCTTGGGCAGGCGGGCGGCGGCGCAGCAGGCGGCGAGCACGCCGTTGTCGAAGGGGGCGTTGTGCGCGGCCATGAAATCAGCGTCGGCGAGGAGCGGGGCGAGCTTCGGCCACGCTTCCCCGAAGGTCGGCGCTTCAGCGACCATGTCGGGTTTGATGCCGTGGATGTAGGTGAACATGAACTCCGTCGGGGCCGGCGTGAACAAGTCGCCGTCCGCGAGGCGAGGGGGCCGGATCAGCTGGACCGCCTTCTTCACGACGACGCCGTTCTCCACGCGCACGAGGCCGACCGAGCAGGCGGAATCCTGGCCTTGGTCGGCGGTCTCGAAGTCGATCGCGACGAAGACGGACATTTTATTTTTTTCCTTTTGCGAGGCCGAAGGCTTTGTGCAGAGCCTTCAAGGCCGTTTCACCGTTATGAAGGTCGACGACGCAGGAGACGCGCAGGTCCGAGGCGGAGATCATGTGGATGTTTATTTTTTGCGCGGCCAAAGCCGTGAACATCGCGGCGGCGATTTTGGGGTTGTGACGGAAGCCCGTGCCGATGGCCGAGATTTTGGCCACCTGTTCATTGAGATCCACGCGCTCGGCCCGCAGTTGCCGCGCGACGCCCTCGAGGGCCTTCCGCGCCTTCGGCGCGGAAACTTTAGGCGTCATGAAGGACATGTCGTTGATGCCGGCTTGGCTGGGCGCGGACTGGATGATCATGTCCACCGGGATGTCGCCCTCGGCCAGCGCGGTGAGCACCCTTGCCGCCACGCCGGGCTGATCGGGCACGCCGACTACGGTCAGGCGCACCTCGCTCTTATCGAGGGCGAGGCTTGAGACGAAGGCTTTTTCCAGCATGAGCTTCTCCTTGGAAACTATCCAGGTTCCGGGTAAAGCGTGGAAGGCGGAGCGGACATGAATTTCGACGCCGAAACGCTCGGCGACCTCCATTGAGCGCGCCTGCATGACCTGCGCGCCGGAGCCCGCGAGCTCGAGCATCTCCTCGAAGGAGATGCGGGACAACTTGCGAGCGTCGTGCACGATGCGCGGGTCGGCGGTGTAGACGCCCTTCACATCCGAGAAAATCTCGCAGCGCCCGGTTTTGAGCGCGGAGGCGAGCGCGACCGCGGTGAGGTCCGAGCCGCCGCGACCGAGAGTGACCGTGTCGCCGTTCGCAGCGAGGCCCTGGAAGCCGGCGACTGCGACGATGCGGCCGGCGGCGAGGTGCTTTAAGATGGCGCGCGCGCGAATGCGGCGAATCTGGGCGCGCGATGCGTCGCCGACGGCGTCGATGCCGGCCTGCGGCCCGGTCAGCGAGACGGCCGGCACGCCGCGGGCCCGGCAGGCCATCGCGAAGAGGGCGATGCCGACCTGCTCGCCGGTGGTGATCAGCTGGTCGAGCTCGCGGCCGTCGGGCTTGGGCGCGACGCGCTCGGCCAGAGCGATCAGCTCGTCGGTCATGTCGCCGGGCGCGGAGACGACGACGACGACGCCGAAGCCCTTGCGGCGCGCGCCGATCGCGCGCTCGGCGGCGCGCTGGATTTTTTCCGGGTCGGCGACGGAGGTGCCGCCGAACTTCATGACCGTGATCTTGCGCGGAGCCATGGTCAGCGTTCGACGCGCACTCCTTGATGGTCGACCTGGAGCGACAGCCAGCGGCTTGCGACGCCGTGCTTGGAGAAGGCCTTAACCATGGCCTCTCCCACGGCGGCGTCGCGGCCCTCGACGAACGCGAACACCGTCGGGCCGGAGCCCGACAGCGCGGCGCCGCAAGCGCCCGCTTCCGTCGCCGCAGCGAGCGCGTCGGCGAAGCCGGGGACGAGTTTTGCGCGGTAGGGCTGGTGCAGGCGGTCCTTCATGAGCTCGGACAGGCGCGAGACGTGGCCTGACTCAAGCGCCCTGACCAGCAGGAGCGCGCGCGAGGTGTTGAACACGGCGTCGGGAAGGAAAACGGTTTCCGGCAGCACGCTCCGCGCTTTCTTCGTGGACAGCTCGAATTCCGGTATGCAGACCACGGTCGACAGCGCGGCATGGATTCCAAGTCTTTGCGCGTGCGCGCGGCCGTCCACCGTGAGGCTCGCGGTGAGGCCGCCGTGCACGCAGGGCGCGATGTTGTCGGGATGACCCTCTATGGCGACGGCCATCTGTTCGAGCTCGTCCTCGGACCGGCGCAAGGTGCCCATAAGGTGGGCGCCGGCCCATAGGCCGCTGACGATCGCGGCGGCCGATGAGCCCAGACCGCGCGCGAGCGGCACGCGGTTGCGGGCCTTGAAAACGAGGCGCCCGGGCAGCGAGGGCGGCAGGACCTGGCGCGCGGCATGGACGAGCATGTTCTGCTCGCCGCGAGGCAAAGTATCGGCACCCGCGCCCTCGACTTCTACTATGAAACCTCCGCGACCTTCGTGCAGTTCGAGCGTCAGCTCGTTGCGCAGCCCGAGAGCCAAACCCAGACAGTCGAAGCCGGGGCCGAGATTGCTCGTGGACGCGGGCGCGCTCACCGTCACGCGGGCGAGGATTTTTTCCTTGGTCATGTCAGAGCTTGAACTTCCCGCCTGCTTTCACGCGGCGCGGCTTCGGCGCGAAGCGCGCGGCGATGTCCGGGTCCTTGAGGCCGTTGCCCGTCAGCACGCAGACGGTGATGCCGCGCGGAGCCTTGCCGCGCTTGCCGAGCTTGAGCAGGCCCGCGACCGAGGCGGCGGACGATGGCTCGCAAAAAACGCCCTCTTCGCGCGCGAGGAGGCGGTAGGCGGCGAGGATTTCGGCGTCGGTGACCTTGCCGATGGCACCTCCGGACTCGTCGCGGGCGGCGATGGCTCCGTTCCAGGAGACCGGACGGCCGATGCGGATCGCGGTCGCGAGCGTTGATGGGTTGGCGACGGGCTTGCCCGAGACGAGGGGTGCCGCACCCGCGGCCTGCCAGCCGAACATGCGGGGCTTCGCCCCGCTCTCTTTATATCCTTTCCAGTACGCGGTGATGTTCCCGGCGTTGCCGACCGGGATGAAATGGTTGTCCGGCGCGCGGCCGAGCTGTTCGATGATTTCGAAGGCGGCCGTCTTTTGTCCCTCGATGCGGAACGGATTCGAGGAGTTGACGAGGACGAAGCCCGCGGTCTTGGCGGCCTCGTTCGCCATCACGAGCGCCTGGTCGAAGTTGCCCGTGACCTCGACGATTTCGGCGCCGTGCATCACGGCCTGCGAGAGTTTGCCCGCGGCGACCTTGCCCTTGGGCAGGAACACGACGCAGCGCAGTCCCGCGCGGGCCGCGTAGGCGGCCGCCGAGGCGGAGGTGTTGCCTGTCGAGGCGCACAGCACGCCCGTCGCTCCCGCCTCGACGGCCTTTGAGATCGCGAGGGTCATGCCGCGATCTTTAAAGGACCCCGTCGGGTTCGCGCCTTCGACTTTAAGAAAAACAGAGCCGGGGGGAAGACCCGCGGCCTTGGCCACGCGGTCGGCCGGCACTAGGGGGGTGCTGCCTTCGCCGAGCGTGATGATGGGCGTGCGGACGCTCACCGGCAGGCGGTCGCGCCAGCGCGCGATCAGGCCGATGCCCGACATTAGGACATCATCCGCATCGCGCAATGATCGGGCTTCACCGAGGACAGCGACAGGATGCGCTTGCGCGCGTTCTCAAAACGCCCGCGCTCCGCGCGGTGCGTGACGATCATCACAGGCACTTCGCTGCGGCCGGAGACCGGGTCCTGGTGGATGGCGGCGATCGAGACGCCCGCGCCGGCGAGCGCGTCGGCGATGCGGGCCAAGGCGCCGGGGCGATCGAGGACTTCGAGGCGCAGATAGAAGGACGAGACCGCGTGATCGGGCGAAGTCAGGGCGAGGCGCCGCGGCGCCGCGGCCGCGGCGACGGGAAGACCGCCCAGGATGTCGCGCGCGAGCACGAAGACGTCGGCGAGGACTGCCGACGAGGTCGGTCCGGCGCCGGCGCCTTGGCCGTAGAACATGAGGTCGCCGGCGGACGCGGTGTGGACGAGGACGGCATTATACTGAAGGCGAACCGCCGCAAGCGGGTGACCCATAGGCACCATGGTCGGCTCCACGACGGCCGACACGGCGGGTTCACCCGGCTTGCCGGAAAAGCGCAATGAGGCGACGAGCCGTACGGCCATGCGCAGGCGTTCGCGCGCGAAAGACAGGTCGCGCGCGGTCACGGAGCCGATGCCCGAGACGGGGAACGTGCCGGGCTTGAGCCAGCCGCCGGTGACGAGCCCGGCGAGCACGGACAGTTTCTGCGCGGCGTCTTGGCCGGAAAGGTCCATCGTCGGATCCTTCTCGGCGAAGCCGAGTATTTGGGCTTCTTTGAGCGCGTCCCGCGGGGATATCCCATCTTCTCCGCGCGATAAGATGTAGTTGGTCGTGCCGTTGAGAATGCCGTCGACGCCGAGCACGCGGTCGCCCGAAAAGGATAATTCGAGAGCGCGCAGGACCGGGATGCCGCCGGCGACGCTGCCCTCGAAGGCGAGCCGCGCGCCGCCGGCGCGAGCCGCGCCCGTGATCTCCGGCCAGGCGTGGGCGAGCAGGCGTTTGTTGGCCGTGACGAGCGCCTTGCCGCGGCCGAGGGCGGCAAGCGCGAAGCGCCGAGGCGTTTCAAGGCCGCCGAGCAACTCGACGAACAGATCGGCCTCGGCGCGCCGGGCCATGTCGAGCGGATCGCGGTAGCGGACGACGGAAGAGGGAAGACCCAGGGCGCCGGCTTCGCGCGCAACGGCGCGGTCGGCGACGGCGACGAGGCGCAGTTCGACGCCGAGGCGTTCCCGGAGCTCCGCGCGGCGAGCGCGCAGCAAGCGGACAGTTTCCCGGCCGACGGTGCCGAGGCCCGCCACGGCGACTCTAAGGGCGTTCACCGGGCTATCTTACTAAAAGAGCCTGGAGCGCGTCGGACTCGAGCGTGAGAGTTCCAGGAAATCGGCCCCGCAGCGCGGCGATCAAGCCGCGCGCGACGGTCTCGCCCGCGATGGCGCGGTATTTGCGAAGCGGGCCGATCAAGAGCGGGTTCATGAGGGCGAGGGCCGTCTCGCCGAGCTTCTCGGCGGCGCGCGGCTGAGCCCGTTTTCCGAGCAGTAAAGATGGGCGAGCGATCACGACCGTCTCGAAGCCGAGCCCGGCGACCGCCTTCTCGGCCTCCCCCTTCGTGCGGGGATACAGGAGAGAGGAGCCGGCGTTCGCGCCGAGCGAGGAGACGAGGCCGAATCGCCGCGCGCCCGCCGAGCGCGCGGCGCGCGCGAAGGCGACGGTCAGGTCGAAGTCCACGGCGCGAAACGCGGCGTCGCTGCCCGCGTCCTTGCGCGTGGTGCCGAGGCAGCCGTACGCCTCGTCGACCGCGGCCAGCGCCGGAAAGCCGGACGTGATCAGTGGATTTTCGAGCTTCGGGTGAGGCGGCAAAGCGCGGCGCGTGGGCGCAATCACGCGTCCGATCTCGGGATCTTCGAGCAGGCGCCGTAAAACGTGGCCGCCGACGAGCCCGGTCGCGCCGGCGACCGCCGCGATGAGCTTCAAGGGGCGGGTGCGGCGCCGGTCGAGACCGCGGGAGCGGTGGACGGTTCGACCGCCGCCGGCAGCGGCATCGCCACCAGCGCAGCCGTCGAGATATCCGGCGCGGAGCCGTTGTGGAAGGTCGCCTGCGGCGCAGTCTCGATCACGATGGGCGGCGGCGCCGGGGTCAGCCCGGCTTCACGAGCGAGCCCGGACGCGATCTTGTCGGCGAGCGGCACGGACATCGCGTAGAGGCGGTCCGTCAGTTCCGTGGGGGAGGCGCGGAATTCCGTCAACGTTGATGAAGAAGTTGTGTCGCTGAGGCGCTCCTCCCGGCTCCAGAGCATTCGCGTCGTGTCGGCGCGGTAGGCGCGTGACGCGGCGGAAAGCACGGGCAAGGTGCGGTCCTCGACCTCGGGCTCGAGGCCGAAGGAAACGTTCACGTCGATGATGACGGCGTCGTCGAGCGACAATAAAGTCGAGTAGTTGCGCGGCGAGGATCTGCCCGAGTCCGTGAAGTAGTATTTGCGGCGCCAGTCGAGCTGGTCGGAGGCCGCGTTCCACTCCTTGCGCTGCAGCGGGGTGATGCCGGCCTCGGTCGCGGTCTGCACCGGCCCGCCGTGCGCGGCCTTGAGCGACTTGATCAGCGCGGCCTCGACGGCCCGGTCGTAGCGGGGACGCGGAAGGTAGGGCTGGATTTCCTTTGAGAAATCATTGATGCGGTCCTCCTGGATGCCCTGCAGGAAGGTGCCCAGCGGCAAGAGCTTCAGAGCGGTTTCCGCCTTCGAATCGGGGTCGGCCACGATCCAAGGCCCCGGGGACTGATGAACCATGACAATCAGGCGCTGGCCGAGCTTGACCGCGCCGCGCGGGTTAGGAGGCGGCTCCATGGTGACGCAGGCCGCGAGGAAAGAGACGAGGGCGGCGAAGGCGGGCGCGCGCATGCGCGATTATATATCCTTAAGATCGATCATGCGCATGCTTGCGTTAGCCGCCGTTCTCGTTGTCTTTTCGGCCTGCGGCCCGGTACGCCGGGACGCGTCCAAGCGCCTCGCCGACGGCCGCGCCGGCCTGCAGTCCGCCGACGCCGCGGCGCGAGGGCGGGCGGCGTGGGATCTGGGCCAAATTGGTTTGGCCGAATTTCCGGAAGGCGCGCCCGAGCCGGCCGCGGCGATCTCTCTGCGCGAGGCCGCGGCCGCGGCCTTGATCCCGGTCGCGTCCGATCCCGACGCCGCGGTGCGCCGCGCCGCCGTGTCGGCTTTGGGTAAGACCGGGGGCCTCGAGATCGAGGGCGCATTGCTGTCCGCGGGCACCGATGTAGACGCGGGCGTGCGCGGGGAAGTCGCTCTCGCTTTATTTCGACGCCGTTTTCTCAAACGCGTGCCCGAGTACTCGACCGCAAGCATAAATAAAATTTTGACCTTGGCCGCCGATCCCGACGCCGAAGTCCGTTGGCGCGCAATTTATGCCTTTACCCGCTTCCCCGACGAACGCGCCGAGAAGACGTTGCTTAAGGCGCAGCATGATCCCGACAAGGTTGCCCGCCTTTTTGCCGTTCGATCTTTGTTAAAACTCGGCCGTCCCGTGGACATTGCTCTATTATCCGACCCCGATCTCTACGTCCGCGCCGAGGCGGTTGCCGCGTTCGGCGCCGCCAAGGCCGCGGGAGAATTGCCGTTGTCCGTTTACCTGGATTCCTCCGCCCACGTCCGCGCCGCCGCCGCCGACGCCGTCGCCGCGTCCGGTTCCGCCGGGCTCGCGATCAGGATTGAAAAAATGGCCGACACCGACGGCCCCATGCCTCGCGGCCGCGCCCTGCTCGCTTTGGCGAAACTGCGCGGCGACGCGGAGTCCGCGCGCCTTGCGCGCGCGCGCAAGGACCCGCATTGGTGGGTCCGTTCCAAGGCTTACGAGGCGAGCGCCGTCCTGAAGGACGCCGGCATGGTGCTGAGCGCGGGCGTCGCGGACGCGGACGCCCGCGTCGCCGCCCAGGCGCTGGAAACCTTGGCCGCTTCGACCTCGCCGTTGGCGGCCGCCGCGATCGAGACGGTTCTGCGCGATCCCAAGGCCGAACTGGAACTTTTCGGCACGGCCGTCGACGCCGCGACCGAGCGTAAATCGCCGACCTTCGCCGCCGTTTTGAAGACGGCATGGGAGCGAAAAGGACTTACCGCCGAGATCCGCGACTCCCTGCGCAAGGCCCTCAAGGCGTCCGGCGCCGAGGTCAAGGCCGGGCCCGGGCTCGACGCGCCCAAGACTTTCCCGCCGCTCGCGCCGTCGCCGACCCTAATACTGGAAACCGACAAGGGAACGGTTGAACTCCTGCTCGACGCCGTCGCCGCGCCCAACACCGCCGCCGCGATCGCTGACACCGCGCGCCGGGGAGTCTACGATGGGACGATCTGGCATCGCGTGGTGACCGCCTTCGTCGTGCAGGGCGCCGACCCGCGCGGCTCGGGCTGGGGGGACGACGGCTTCCGGCTCGTCGACGAAGCCAACCCGGCCCCGTTTCTGCGCGGGACGCTCGGCATGCCCAAGGCCGGTCCGGACACGGGCGGCTGCCAGCTGTTCGTGAGCTTGGTGCCCACGCCGCACCTCGACGGCCGCTACACCGCCTTCGGCCGCGTGCTCTCGGGCATGGATGTCCTCGACACCCTCGAGCCCGGCGACAAGATACTCAAAGCGCGCCTGCGCTAGGCGCTCAAGCCCGCGCGCTCCAACGTCGTGCTCGTTGTCTGGCCGTAGGCCTTCCTCGGGGACGTTTCTTCAGGTTCGGGTGAAATTGCTACACTCTGAATCTCGCCCATGATCAAAGCGGCTTTCGAGAAGATTTTCGGCACGCCCAGCGAACGCACGCTGAAGCGCTTCGCCCCGATGCTGGCCAAGTGCAGCGCGCTCGAGGCCGAGATCAAGGCTTTGCCCGACGCTGATTTTCCGTCGCGCACCGAGGCTCTTAAGGCCCGCGTGGCCGAGCTTTTCTCCGCCATAACGATCCCCGCGAACGACGACGACCATCGCGCGGAGCGCAAGCAGGCGGAGATCGAGGCCTTGAACGAGGTCTTGCCCGAGGCCTTCGCCCTGTGCCGCGAGGCCGCGCGCCGCTCCATCGGCCTGCGCCACTTCGACGTTCAGCTGCTGGGCGGGATGGTTCTTCATAACGGCTCTATCGCCGAGATGCGCACCGGCGAAGGCAAGACCCTCGTCGCGACCGCTCCGGCCTACCTCAACGCGCTCGTCGGCAAAGGCTGTCACATCGTGACCGTCAACGATTATCTCGCCAAGCGCGACAGCGAGTGGATGGGGCCGGTGTACCGCTTTCTCGGCCTGAGCGTCGGCTGCGTCCAGCACGACGTTTCCAACACGGACCGGCAGGCTGCCTACAAGTGCGACATCACCTTCATCACGAACAACGAGCTCGGCTTCGACTACCTGCGCGACAACATGGTCGTGCGCAAGGAAGACCGCGTGCTTCAGCATCTGTACTACGCGATCATCGACGAAGTCGACTCGATCCTCATCGACGAGGCGCGCACGCCGCTGATCATCTCCGGCGCGGCCGAGAAATCCACCGAGCGCTACGCGATCGTCAATAAGCTGCTTCCGAATCTCAAGGTTCGCATCATCACCGAAGAGGACGAGATCCAGGCGAAGTACAAGGGCACGGATCTGCAGAAAGGCTGGGACGCGATCGTCGATGAAAAAAACCACACCGCCGTCTTGACCGAGGAGGGCGTGCTGAAGTGCGAGGCTCTGCTCGGCCTGGCCAACCTGTACGACGACCTCGAGGGCGAATGGGTCCACCACATCACCCAAGCCCTTCGGGCTTGGCACCTTTATAGGCGCGACGTCGAGTACGTCGTCAAGGATGGAGAGGTCATCATCGTCGATGAATTTACCGGCCGTCTGATGCCCGGCCGGCGCTGGTCCGACGGCCTGCACCAGGCCGTCGAGGCTCACGAGAATCTGGCTCCAAGGGAAGAAAACCAGACTTTGGCGACGATCACCTTCCAGAATTTCTTCAAGATCTACAAGAAGCGCTCGGGCATGACGGGCACGGCGATGACCGAGGCCGACGAGTTTCAGGAGATCTACGGGATGGAAGTCCGCGATATCCCGACGAACCGGGCCTCGAGCCGCGAGGACCTGGCCGACCTCGTCTACAAGAGCGAGCGCGAGAAATTCAACGCGATCGTCGACGAGGTCATCGAGCTGTGGAAGACCGGCCGACCCGTCCTCGTCGGCACGCGCTCCATCGAGAAGTCGGAGAAGATCTCGGCGATGCTGCGCGGCAAGGGCGTTCCCTGTCAGGTGCTTAACGCGAAGTATCATGAGATGGAGGCGGACATCATCGCGCAGGCGGGCCGCAAGGGCGCGGTCACGATCGCGACCAATATGGCCGGTCGGGGTACGGACATCTTGTTGGGCGGGAATCCCCAAGACGCGGCGGAATACGAGTTCGTCAAATCGGTCGGGGGCCTGCACGTGCTGGGGACGGAGCGGCATGAATCGCGCCGCATCGACAACCAGCTCCGCGGCCGCTGCGGCCGCCAGGGCGATCCCGGCTCGACGCGCTTTTACCTGGCGCTCGATGACGAACTGATGCGCCTGTTCGGTTCGGACCGCATCGCGCCCCTCATGGAGAAGCTCGGCATGAAGGAGGGCGAGGTCATCGAGTCCGGGCTCGTTTCCTACCAGATCGAGAACGCCCAGCGCCGGGTCGAGACTCACAATTTCGACATTCGAAAACAGCTTTTAGACTACGACAATGTCATGAATAAGCAGCGCGAGGTCGTTTATAAGCTGCGCGACGAGGTCCTGTTCGGCGCGTCCGTCAGCGAACAGATTGTGGCCATGATTCAGGAAGACGTGGCCGAGCAGGTGGACGCCGCGATCGGCGCCGACGCGGATTACCAGAACTGGAACCTCCTCGAGCTTTCGGCCTATCTGGAGCGCACCTTCGCGATTACCTGGAACCCGTCGCCCGAAGAGGCGTCGAGGCTGTCCAAGGAAAACCTCAAGCGCGACCTGCTCAAGGCCGCGATGGATGTCTACGCGCGCCGTCCCGGCGACTTCACGGGCTACAATTTCCACGAGGTCGAGAAGATGGTCATGCTGCAGATGATCGACAAGGCCTGGAAGAACCACTTATACGATCTCGACCATCTCAAAAAGGCGATCTTCCTGCGCTCGTACGCGCAGAAGGACCCCAAGGTCGAGTACCAGAAGGAGTCCTTCCGCTACTTCGAGGCCCTGCTCGGCCGCGTGCGCGAGCAGACCGTCGAGTACGTCTTCCGCGTCGAGGCGCCCAAGGCGCCGCCGCCTCCTCCCCCGATCGTCGCCTTCCGCCCCGAGGCCGGCGCCGACGCTTCGCCCGCGGAGGCCGCCGAGGCGTCAGTGCGCGTGGTGAGACCCGCGGCCCCCAAGAGCCTGCTGTCGGGAGGGGGCGTCGCGGCGCCCAACAGCCTTCAAAGCATCGGCCGCAACGATCCCTGCTATTGCGGCTCGGGGAAGAAGTACAAGAAATGCCACGGGGCGACCGCGTTCTAACGACGTGTGGAGGCGGCACTTCCTCGCCTTATGGCTCGGTCGGACTCGCGGCCCTCGGCGGGGCGCTCACGGCATTCGGCCTGCCATCGCCCGGGCTTTGGGGCTTCGCGTGGCTCGGGCTCATTCCCCTGATCTTGGCCGCCAACGCGGCCGCCACGGCTCGGCGTGCGGCCCGGTACGGTTTTGTCGCGGGCTTCGCCTATCACGCCGTCGCCGCGCATTGGATTTACGCGACGTGCCGCTTCGCGCAGGTGCCGGTCATCGTGTCCGCGCTTGCCGTGATCGCGCTGGCCGCCGTCCTCGGCGCCAGTTGGGGGGCCATTGCCGCCCTCGCGCGCATGCTCTCCGAGTCCGCTCCTCGCGTCGTGCGGCCGCTCATCTGGGCTGCGGCCTGGACCGCCGTCGCTTCGGCCTCGGCGCTCTGGACTCCGCGCGTCGGGATGGACCTGTTTTCATACACGCAATGGAGCAACCTGTCTTTGCTTCAGGCCGGTTCATGGGGCGGGCCGCATGCCCTCGACTTCGTGATCATACTCTTCAACGCGGCGCTCGCCGAGGCCTGGCTCGATGCGAGGGACGATAAGGCCGTTGCGGCGCTGGCCGGAACGTTCGTTCTCGCGGCCGGTGTTTGGGCGCACGGCGCCTATGTCCTCGCCGCGCGTCCGCAGACGCGCGGACCGTCGGCTCGCGTCGAGATACTTCAGCCGCGCGTGGATCAGTACCATAAGTGGGACGAAAGCTGGATCAGGGAAATCCTCGCCGGCTACGACGAGCTCTTGTCGCGGCCGCGGCCGTCGGCCCCCGCGCTCGTCGTCTGGCCGGAAACCGCGATTCCGCGCTGGTCGCGCCGTGATGAGGCCGTGCCCGAGGCCGCGCGCTGGGCGGTGAAGCTCGGCTCGCCGCATCTCGTGGGCATCATCGCCGGCGCCGACCGCGACGGGGGCCCGGCCAACGCCGCGCAGTTGATCGCGCCGGACGGGCGCGTGGACGGCCGCTACACCAAGCGCCAGCTCGTGCCTTTCGGGGAGTTCGTGCCTCTGCGGCGCTTCGTGCCGCGCTTCGTCATCGACCGTTGGCTCATGATCCTCGACAACTTGGGCGACCTCGATGCGGGCGCCGCGCGTCAGCCGCTGCTTCAGACCGTCTGGGGGCCGACGGCGGTTACGATCTGCTACGAGGCGATCTTTCCGCGCTGGCCGCGCCTCGACGCCGCGCGCGGCGCGCGACTGATGATCAACATCACCAACGACGCGTGGTATCTCGACACCTGGGGGCCGCGCCAGCACTATCGCATCAACCGATTCCGCGCCATTGAGAATCGAATGACCGTGATCCGATCTGGAAACAACGGAGTGTCCGCCGTGATCGATCCCTGGGGCGTGACGACGGCGGAGCTGGCGCTTCACGAGCGCGGGCGCCTCGACGCGGAGGTGCCGCTCGAGGACATGTTCCCGGCGCGCTCTTTTTACACCCGTCACGGCGATTGGTTGGGCGCCGCGTGTCTGGCCCTCGTTCTGCTGGGCCTTCTGCGCCGCGCGCTGCGATGAATCCGCGCGTCGTGTATTCGCCGAAATACGAGGTCGATTATGGCCCGCATGTGTTCTCGACAAGTAAATTTCGTTTGGCCGCGGACGCATGCCGTGCTTTTGCCGAAGTCGTCGAACCGGAGGAGCCGTCGCGCGAGGACCTCCTTCTCGTTCATAGCCCGGATTGGGTCGAGAAGTTGATGACCGGCGTTTTGAGTCCGGCCGACATGGTTCGCCTGGAACTCCCCTTTTCGAAAGACATTGCGCGTGCGCACCGTTTAGCGGCGGGGGGAACCTTGCTGGCATCACGGCATGCCCTTGAGACCGGCGTCGGCCTTCATGCGGGCGGAGGAGCGCACCACGCTTTTCGCGATCACGGCGAAGGCTATTGCGCGGTCAACGACATCGCGTTCGCGATTCTCAAGCTTCGCGCCAAGGGCGCGATCAAGCGAGCGGCCGTCGTGGATCTCGATGTTCACCAGGGCAACGGGACGGCGTCAATTTTTATGGATGACCCCGACACTTTTACTTTTTCCATGCACCAACACGGTCTTTATCCCGAGATCAGACGCCGGAGTTCTCTCGACGTCGAGCTTGTTCCTGGAATTCGCGACGCCGACTACTTGGACAAGCTCAAGCACGGACTCAAGGCCGTCATGGACTTCAATCCCGACCTTGTCGTTTACCAGGCAGGCGTTGACGTCTGGGAGCGCGACCAGCTCGGCGGGCTCGCTTTGACCGAGCGGGGGGTGCTTGATCGCGACCTGGCCGTCTATGAAGCGTGTCTCCCGCACCGCGTCCCGGTCGTTGTCACCCTCGGCGGCGGCTACGGTCCGACGCCCGAGGATACGGCAAGATTGCATATGGCCACTCTGAAACTATTCGCTCGCGCTTACGGTGTCGGGCCTGAAATTCGTCGAATTGTTAGGCCTGACACCAATCGTTAAACGGTAGAATACTCTTGATGTTCACCGAGACCTCCAACAAAATCGACGAGATGCGGGCCCTGCTCGCCAAGATCGGCAAGCTGCTCGACCTTCCCAAGCTGCGCAAGGAAGTATCCGCGCGCGAGGCCGAGGCGGGTGAGCCGGTCGTTTGGACGGACTCGGTTGCGGCCAAGAAGAAATCGAAGGAGCTTAACGATCTGAAGAAAACATTAGCCGAGCACGATCAGGCCGAGAAGACCCTCAACGATCTGAAGGCGCATTGCGAGCTCGCGACCGAGATTCAGGATGACGCGGAGATTAAAGAGGCCGCCAAGGGCATTAAGGAGGCCGAGAAGCTTTTGCGCGCGATGGACATGCGCCTCAAGCTCTCCGGCGAGTTCGACAAGGACGACGCGATCGTCAGCATCCACTCCGGCGCCGGCGGCCTCGAAGCCTGCGACTGGGCCGAGATGCTGTGGCGCATGTACACGCGCTGGTGCGAGAAGAACGGCTACGAGGTCGTCATCACCGAGTTCGCCAAGGGCGACGGAGCCGGTCTCAAGAGCCTGTCCGCCTTCATCAAGGGCCCCAACGCTTACGGTCTATTAAAGGGGGAGATGGGGGTGCACCGCCTGGTGCGCATCAGCCCCTTCGACGCGAACAAGCGTCGCCACACCTCGTTTGCGTCGCTTGACGTGGTCCCCGACATCGAGGACGAGATCGACATTCAGGTCAATGACGCCGATATCGAGCTCGAGACTTTCCGCTCCGGCGGCGCCGGCGGCCAGAACGTCAACAAGGTCGAGACCGCGGTGCGCATCCGCCATAAGCCCTCCGGCCTCGTCATCGCCTGCCAGACCGAGCGTTCGCAGCTGCAGAACCGCATGAACGCGATGCGCATGCTCAAGGCGAAGCTGTATCAGATCGAATTGGACAAGAAGCGCTCGGCCGTGGAGAAGCACTACGGCGAGATGGGCGACATCGCCTGGGGCCACCAGATCCGCTCGTACGTGTTCATGCCCTACCAGATGGTCAAGGACCTGCGCACCGGCGAGCAGACCTCCCAAATCGCCGATGTCATGGACGGCGATTTGGACCCGTTCCTCGAGGCCTACCTCGCCTGGTTCGCCGCCGGCAAGCCGCCCCGCGTCAAAACGGGCGGAGACGAGGATTAGTTCACTCCAAGTTCCCGGACTTGGGGGATAGGGGCATAGCAACGGATAAACCACAAAGACACCAAGGCACAAAGGATTTTTGGTTACGGGTAATGCCGGTCACTTAATTCTACTGTGCCACATGCAGACGTGAGTTTAGGGCGCGTGATTTCCAGTAGAATCTACCGTCAAAGAAGGACGGCTACGGTTCTGGTTTAGCAACGGAAAGAAGAGGCCCGCCAAGGTTCAACTTTGCGTGGGGTGCAACCCATGCATCGAAGGTCCTCGACGGGCCGAAAATCCCGCCAACTTATAGCAAACACGGTGCCTGGTCTGCATCGCCGGCGAGATCAAATCGAAGCCGCCGCCTTGCTCAACGACTGCGAAGTCGTCCCAAAGGATTTAGAGGCGTGCCTGGATCGGCTTAAGAACTTCGTCGATCCATTTGCGGCGTTGCTTCCACGCTCGCAATTACGAAGCCACGGCGAGGATTTCATCCGCGGATTGCTGTCGGACCTCGAACGCAAGAGCACGGAACCGATCGCGGAACGTGAGGGCAAGCACCGGCGTGGGCTACAACGTTTCATCGGCGAGTCGCCCTGGGATCACGCCCCGCTGCTTGACGAACTCAATCGTCAAGTAGCCGCCGAGATCGGGTCGCCCAACGGGATTCTGGTTTTGGACCCGAGCACTTTCCCCAAAAAAGGAAAAGCTTCGGTCGGAGTGGCTCGCCAGTGGTGCGGGCGCCTGGGCAAGGTCGACAACTGCCAGGTGGGCGCCTTCCTGGGATACGTGTCGGGTCTCGGTCATACGCTTGTCGATGAGCGCCTATACCTTCCAAACGACTGGGCCAAGGATAAAACCCGGAGGGAAATGTGCCATGTGCCCAAGCGGGTGAAGTTTAAGACATCCCACGAGTTGGGTCTGGAGATGCTGGAGAAGCGCCGCGGCCAATTACCTCACGGCTGGGTGACAGGCGACGACGAGTTCGGCCAGCCGGCATGGTTTCGCGCGAAGCTGCGTGAGATGCGCGAGCGCTATGTCTTGGAGGCTCCCTCCAACATCTCGGTGGGTGACGTCGAAGATTTGCGCCGGAGCGTGGAGAAGGGACGGCCATGGAAGAGTTGCTTCATGTCGGCAAGCCGATGGAAGGACACAGTTGCCAAGCGGGATTGGATTCGGGTGTCAGTCCGAGACGGAACCAAAGGCCCGTTGGTTGTCTGGGCGGCTCGTGTGCGAGTACGAACCAAGATCGACCGCAGGCTCAGCGAAGCGGAGGAGTGGCTCATGGTCACGCGCACCGAGTCGAAGGTCCCCGAGTATCGCTACTACTTTAGCGATGCGGGAATGGACGTTCCCATTGAGGAGCTCGTCCATGTGGCTAACGCGAGGTTCTGGATCGAGGACTGTTTCGAACGTGCGAAGGGTCGGATCGGAATGGGTCACTACGAAGTCCGTTCTTGGAACGGCTGGCACCATCACATGACGTTGAGCCTGTTGGCGCTCTGGTTTCTGGTGTTGGAACAGCGCAGGCTGAACGTTCGAACGCCCGCAATAACGCTCCAGCAATCGGCCGAGGCGATCGGAGAATTGTTGCGCGATCCGGACTTGGATAGGCGTCAGCTCGCGCTTCAGATTACGTGCCGGCTCCGACGGATGGAGGAGGTTCGTATTCACCATTGGCGAAAGTTCAAACGTCCGCCACCCAGGTGGGCTGAAGCAAGGGCTATGCATGTGGCACAGTAGAATTAACGGATGCGAGCCCGGTCTTTCATCTTTTTTGATATTGGGACGCGACTGTACACGTGTACAGTTCCGACCAAACGCGTATTCGCGGCCCGATCTCTTTGTGTCTTGGTGTCTTTGTGGTTCATCCGTATATAGTCCGGGAACATGGGGAGCATGGAGGGCTTGACAAAACAAGGGCTCGGGTCTATCCTTCGAGCGTCCCTTGGAGAGCCCCATGAAAACCCCCTCATACCTCCCCCTGTTGCTCCTTTTCGCCGCCCTTCCCGCTACGGCTGAGATCAAACCCGGCGAGCGTTGCGACACCGTCTTCCTCGATCTGGTCGTCAACGCGTTCAAGGTCGGCGGCACGGTCACCGAAGAGCGCATCGTGACCAAAGCGGTCAACGGCGTGACCTTCGCCGCTCTTAAATTCGACGAAGCCAAGACCTGCGACGCCGGGACCTGGCGGCATCTGGCCGCGGGAGCGCCGCTCGTTTGGCGCAACGCCGACGCGGGGAAGCATTGGGCCGCGGGCAACGCCGGGGCCAACGCCGCGCTCGTGCTCGTGGCGGACGACTTCTTTAAGGCGTTCGATCCGAAGGCCGCGGAGGTCCTGGCGGCGGCGGACGCCGTCATCGAGGCCGGCGTCCAGCTCGGCGTGATCACCGCCGCCGACGGCGCAAAACCGCTGTCCGAGCTTTTGAAGGGGGCTTCCGGCGGGCGGTTCGGCGCCCTGAAGCCGAAGACGGTGACGGCCGTTGAGGCCAAGGATCAGAAAGCGAATCTCCCGCCCGAGCAACTTGGTGCGGTTTTACGCAAACTTCTCGACGAAATCGGCGCGGCCAAGGCCGGAGGCTCGGCCGTCCTGGACTTCCGCGTGGCCGTGATGGCGCTCAACGCGGAGCTCGGACGTCTGGGCGCCTCGAACGACGCGGTCGCCAAGCGCACGGGCGCCGCTCTTCCCGCCGTGAAGGATTTCATGCCCGGACTGCCGGCCGGCTATATTCCGGCGAAGGCCGCGAAGGCCGAGGCCATGAAGGACGTGGAATTCGGTGTGGCGCTGGCGGCTTTGATCGGCGCCGGCACGACGCCGGCGCTCGATGACGTCGCGCCGCGCGCGGGCTCCCTGCTCGAGCCGGTGGACCTCGGCTTGCGCAACCTCGTCGCGATTCGCGCCGCCCAGGTCGAGCAGATCGTCGCCGCGGCCAAGCTTCGGCTCAACGGCAAAAAGATCACCGACCTTGAGGTGGCGGCCCGCGCAGCGGGGGTGGTTGCAAAGCTGCCGGCCAATTCCCTGGCCGCGGCCGTGCTCCAGAGACTCTCGCAGACGCCGGAGTACGCGAGGCTCGACACTTTGTACGAGAACAATCTGCGCGAGCAGGGCCCGGAATGGGCCAAGAAGCCCGAGGCCCAGGCCATGTTCACCGCGCGCGAGGAACTGAAGGCCGCGGCGCTCAGCGCGAAGATCGAGACCAACGCGACGACCGGTAAAAAAGAAGTCGTGTTCACGCAAGGGGGCAAAAGGACGGTGCTCGACAGTCTCGTGCCTTTGGACGTCGAAAACGACCCCGCCGCGCGCGCCAACGCCGCCACGCACATCTCGCGCCTCATCATTAACGGAGCGCTCGGCGACGCGAAGTACCAGGCCGTCGTGGCCGCCATCGCCGGCGAGGGCCAACCCGGAAAGCCGGTGAATGCGGATCTCAAGCCGGAGGAGGTCCCGGTCGCGAGGGATGTTCCGCCCGCGACGAAGAAGATCAAGGACGGCGCCGCCGGCTGCAATAACCCCAAGGACGCCGTGCGCAACGATTATGAGACGTACGCCGCGCGGCAGAGCGCCGCCGCGGCCGAAATGGCCGGCGGGAATCTGCGCTCGCGCGAAGACGTCGAGAAAAAGCGCCTGGAAGCCCAGGCCGCTTCCGTGATCGCGTGCCAAAAGAAAAAAGACGCGGCCTTGGCGATCAAGCAGGACTACTTCGACGATCCCGCGATCGCGAAGGCGGCCCGCGAGAAATCGACGGCGGACGCCGCGACGTGGTGCGCGGCGGACGTGAAGGCCATCGACGCGGCCGCGGCGGACAAGATCAAGGCGCTGGCGGCGCTGGAAGCGGGCGACCGGGATCCCGCGAAGCTGCGCGCGCGCGCGGACGCCGATCTGGCCGCGGGCTTCGGCGTCGCGATCGCCGCATCCATCGAAATTTTACGCAAGGATTACACGAAGGCCGGCAGCGCGCGCTTGCGAAAGCTCGCCGAGGCGACCGGCAACAGCCCGCGCCTCACGGCGTTCACGGAGCTGTGGTTCGCCAAGGAGTGGCCGCTGGACGCTTCGAAAAAGAAAGAACTCGAGGCCGCGGTCGGCGCCTGCGCGAAGGCGCTGGGCCTGGGCGACGCGGTCGGCAGCCCGTCCTACCGCAATCCCGAGAATTCCGACAACATAGACAAGCACTGCAAGGTCAACGAGAAGCTGACCAAGTATATCGCCGACAGCAAAGGCTCGGTTCGCCAGACCCCCTGAGGATAATCCCATGAGCCAACATCAACCCGTCTCCCGTAAAGCCGAGTTCTCCGAGCGCGTGCTGGCCTTCACGGCCGACTACGCGCTGTTCGCCGGACTTTGGGTTCTTATCCTCAAGGCCGTCGACCCCGGCCTGCCGGTCCTGCTCAACGAGAAGGGGACCGTCGCCATCGTATGTGTGGCGGCGTTGTTCATCGTCTATCAAGCGCTCTTCACTTGCGATGGGCGACTTACCTTAGGCAAGAGCCTGCTCGGGCTGCGCGTCGTCGACGCGGACGGCGAGCCGCTCGACTTCGGCCGGTCCGTCATGCGCGCGCTCGCGTACGTGCCGAGCTCGTTTCTGACCATTGGTTTTTTCTGGGCTCTCATCGATCCGAAGGGCCGCGCGTGGCACGACTTCGCCGCGGGCAGCGAGGTGCTCAGCGGCCATCCGGCCGGAGCCGGGCGCTCGCTCGCCGTGCGTCTCGCGGCGGGCACGCTCGTCGTCGCGTTCGCGCTGGCCGCGGGCTGGAACGGCATCTGGGAGCCGCGCTACCTCAAGCTCATGACGGTCGCGCACGCGAAAGCCGGCCTCGTCGAGGTCAAAACCTTGCAGGCCTCCTATCACCAGCGCAATGGCCGCTACGCGGGCAGCCTGTTCGCTTTGGCCGAGGTTTCTTTGGATCCTCAGGGCTTCCTGCGCGACATGGCGGTCCTCTACGATCTGAAGGCCTTCCGCTTCAAGTCCGACCGCGCGCACTGGGCGGTCGCCACGCGCGCGCGCGACGTGGACTCCACCTTGATCGCGGCCCACGGCCCGTAGCCGCTCCTAAAACGGCAGGAGCTTGGTGATGCGCGCCTCGAGGACGAAGTCCTCGGCTCCGGGTCCGGAAGAGCCGCCGGCCGCCGCGGAAGTCCGCCGGCGGCGAGCGGGGGCGTCGCGGCGCAGCGCCCAGGCCGCGAACTCGAGGAACTCGTCTCCTCCCAAGAGTCAGACCTCCTGACATAGCCTGAGCACGCTCGATGGTGGGGAATGGGAACCTGCCCGCTCCTTGTCCACGATAACCTGTCCGCTTTTTTGGATAGCGATAGCAATTCCTCGTCGAGAGCGCGCGCT
>Ga0209515_10000834_pt1 | contig 53500 bp, 4 predicted proteins | sample Subgroupgradi54m_FD_187454 | JGI IMG/M metagenome (GOLD analysis project Ga0209515, IMG submission 187454) | Subsurface groundwater microbial communities from S. Glens Falls, New York, USA - GMW60B uncontaminated upgradient, 5.4 m (SPAdes)... ... | reverse complement strand
TCCTTTAATCCCAGAAAGTAAAGTTTCCTCCCGGTTCTCGACTTCTTGCCTCTTATCCTTGCTTCCCGCCAGCCGCGCCCAGGCGCCTGCGGGACTGTAGACTAACCTTTCACCGTTCGCCGCGGCGGCGGAACCGACTCTTTGCGCCAGCCGCGCGGCGGTGGTGCGCCGCAGCAGAGCTGAGAAGACCCCCACGCGGCTGACCAGTGGCGCCATCAAAGGATGATAGGCGTCAGAATGAGCTTGGAGAAAACCGAGTATTTTCAAAACCGCCCCATAAATATCCTGCCGGTCTAGCGCTTGCGAACTGTTCACTCGCCGCGACACGCTACCCTCGTCTTGAAGCCAACCCACCAATTCAGAAAGCCAGCGTGTTAAATTAGAAAGATCCAACTCTTTCATCTTTTCGAGGGAGTTTAGTATACGTGCTAGACGCTTCTCTTTTGTAACGACACCGGCGGAGTGAGATAAATCTTGAATCTCCTGAATCACCCAACCGGTATCCCGAACCCCCACACCTTCACCTTGTTTAACAGGCTTGCCTTTTTGTTGTCTGGACGCGCCGGGGCGGCGCGGCTTGCCGTTGGCCCGACCGGGAGCAGCTTCTGGACCGTACCCTGTAAGAACTTCATCTCGCGAAAAATCAATGTCTACTTTTACCGCCGGCACTGCCGGACGCTGGGGACCGGCCTGTCCGTCCGTCCGGACGATTTCTGCTTCCGGATTCTGAATCCGGTGAATAATCCTTTCCTTCACATTGGATGGATTTGTTAATCCGTGCTTCTCTGTGTAGTAAATAATCCATCGAGGATCAACGAGTGATCCAAGATTCTTGGCAAGCAGATGTTGACCAAAAAACTGTGTTGATGCCCGTTGCCTCGCGGCTAAACTAAAGAACTCTGAATTCAAATTGTTAATCATCAAACCGAACTTCATGACACCTCTCACTTCTTCAACATTCAAACCGCCGACCGAAGTAGCCGTCAGAACATTTGTGAACCCAAACTTTTCCAGAACTTCTTTAATTTCCCGCGCTCTCCGGTCGCTCTTGTCAAAAACCGCGACCGGCTGGTCCATCAGCGCGCGAACCTGCCAAAGCTCCGCATTATTCAAGCCCTTCCAGACTTTCCGTAATTTCTCCAGTTTCGCCTGTGCCATCCGTGCTCCACCGATTATCCCTCCTGCGCTCGCCTGAGGCGAGCTTTGGTGGGCAGGCGCCCCGAGAGCGGCTTGAGAAGATTTGCTGGAAGGCTGAAGTCCTTTTAAAAGAGAGTCGGCTGGAAAGCTGGAAAATCTGGCGCCCTCAGGTCCCCTGGCGGATGGACGCTCGGATTCAAGCTCTTCGAGAACACGGGCCTTTTTAGCCGTGAGTTCTCGAACCCTGGCAACGGCCCCTCCCACCTCGTTCATGGCAGCCGTCCTGTCTATCTCAGAACTGTGAATAACGTTGAAACCTAACGCCGCCATCGAAGCGCGGCGGTCCCAATAGGCTTCGTCTTGTCGCGCTACGGCTAATTGCCTCTCGATACGGCGCAATTCGTTGACCAGAGCCCGTCTCGTCTTTAAGCTTTTCGCCAGCCGGGCGGCGGTGGGTTGGCGTTGACGTGGTAAGCCTTCGACGCGGTCGCCCCTGGCAGCGATCATGAGATGGCCGAAACGCCTTTTGGCTTTTGTGGATAACTTGAAGGCCCTGAATGATCTAAGTTGTCCAAGCCTTTTGACATTACCAGCGGGCGTTAAAAGCCCTTTCTTGACTGCCAGTCTTAGGTACATATGAATCTCCCTTAAACGATCACTATGTCCGGGGAAAAAACTCTCATCCTGAAATAAATCCCAGGCCGTGATCTTTTCATCCTCTCTCCCGGGAACCCATGCGGCCAGTTGAACAACAAAACGCCCCAGAGCGGTGTGCACAAATAAACGATAGGGGCGTTTCTCCACAAGTTCTTGACCGGCCTGTGGTTCGGCCGCCATCCGCGCGCCCAGCGTTCTGGGCAACCGCAACAAAGACAAGAAAGTACGCGTGCGGCTGGCTAATTTGTCGATCTGCGGGCGATAGGAATTAGGAAGAGTGGTGAGAAAATTATTGATTATCCGAACCGCCTCATGAATCTCCTCCAAGTTTAGCGCTTGTGGATCCCACTGGCGTGATACGCGCACTTCCTCTTGAAGCCAATCAACCAGTTGAGCAAGCCGATTCACCAAACTGTAGGGCTCCGACCCCCTTAAGACATTTATTCCTTCCAATATTTCCGTGAGGAATATTCCTTTCAGCCCAGCAGTCTTCGCCTGTGGCAACGCTTGAATCGTTCTAGCCACGTCATCCATTTGTAGGATCTTTGGACGAGTATCCGGTTTGGGTGGATTGTCCATCAGGGGAGTAAATGCCGGCTCGGATTCCACTGAATCGTGCACGACCTGTCTAACAAGCTTCGCTCCCTTCTGCGTCAAATAATAGGCGGGGTGCGTGGCGTCTCCCTGTTTTCCAATAACGCCTGCGGTAAAGGCCGGAGAGATGAAATGATCAAATACGTAGGTTCTTTCACGCGCATTGGTTAAAACGCCTATTTCGTACAGGAAACGCTTCACTACAAGCTGTTGGGGGGTAAAACCATATTCGCGATATTCCGGCTCACCGGCAACGAAAACCACCAAACACTCGACGGGATTTCTTTTTGGGTCCAATTTTTCCAGAATTTTGCTTGGCAAAAAATCGACGTCCACTCTCACTGCCGGCACCGGTGGACGCGGGAGTCTGGCCTGCCCGTTCGCGGGGGCGGTTTCTGTTTCCGGGTTCCGAATCCAGTGGATAATTCTTTCCTTCACATTGGATGAATCTGTCGGCCCTGTGCTCTTCCGGAACTGAATCACCGAGCCGGGGACAACCAGAGACGCAAGGTTCATGGCAAGCAGCGATTGACCCATGGCCCTCGTCCCTGCCTGGCTCCTACCGATTGATTTTAGTAAATCCTCCCTCAAATTGTTGATCACAAAAACGAATTTCTTAACACCGATAGCCTCTTTGGCATCCAAACTGTTAACCGAACCGGCGATTAGAATTCTGTTGAACCCTAACTCCTGCAGGGTAGTTTTTATTTCCCGAGCTTTCCTAATACTCTGATCAAAAACCGCGACCGGCTGGTCCATCAGCGCGCGAACTTGCCGAAGCTCCGGATCACTCAAGCCCTTCCAGACTTTCCGTAATTTCTCCAGCGGGTCTATGCGCTTTTTCCCGGTTAATTTCTTCCTGGCGTCGGTTTTCGCCTGGGCCATCCTTCGAATTTCTTCTGAGGGGCGTCCGCGGGGCGCTGGCCTCGCGGGCGGCTCGAAGAGCCGACTTTGCGAGAGCCGCGCGGCGCGTGTCGGCTCGTGACCATCGACGGGCTGTTTTTTCGCTGCCTCCAAAGCCACGTTAAAATGCTCACCGCCGCGGGTTACGATGGTCTCAATTCCCACCGCATTCAACTTGTTGCGGATATTTCCGTACCCCATTGAGCCAAATTTGGCTAAATAAGGATTCGGTTGGCCGTCGGAGACGGAATCATGCAAGACAATCGGCCACTGCGTTTGAGGTAAAACCTCGTCGTCCTGTGGATGAATTCTGAAATTACCATCGACTTTGGCCAGATCACCGTCATCCGCTGTTCGCCAAAGCGTCGTGGAAGCTGTCGCACGGTTAAATTCGAACAAGGGACCTGAAATTTCTCCCTGATTTCTGCGAATCTTGGTCTGATAAACCGGCGCGTACGCAATTGAATAATCCAAAACATAAAGTCCTGACTCACGGTCTAGTACAAACCGGGAAAGTAAGAACGCGTAGTCGCCATCGCCTTTTTCAAAACCTCGCGTGCCGTCCACCGGGTCAAGAATCCAGTAGGCATCCCGCATCCGTGTGGGGTATCTCCCGTAGATATCAGAAAGCTGAAGAGCTTTATAACGAAGCACCTGTTTTCGAATTGCATCAATGTTGAGATCGTCTTTCAAATGATCCAGTTGGCTAAGCACATAGTCCACATCGACCTTTTCTTCGCCAATCACGCCATCCATGCGAAACAAATCATAAAGCGCAAGCTGTGTCTTTATTTGAATCAGGTGATCCGCGAGCGTAACCACTGACTTGTCGCCCTTTATCACCGACCGCAGCTTCAGCCGATTTTTCTGCACCGCCCTATCAACCCGTCTCACTTCTTGGGACAAATCTCTCAGCGCCTGCGCCTGTTCTTCGCTAATTCCCACATCCGCTAGCCGTGCGGCGGAAACGTCATCGCGAGGAGGTGCCGCAGGCACCGACGTGGCGATCCAAGCTTTCGGACCTGATGAGATTGCTTCGGCTCGCTGCGGCAAGCCTCGCAATGACGAGGATGGCATTCTGGCCAACCGCGCGGCGGCCACGGGCACGGCCATTGCGGATAATAGGGACAGTTCACTTATTAATTCTTTACTATTTTTATTCCACGGTCCCGCCGGGCGGATCTTGGCCGCCAGCCGGGCAGCGGCAGGAGGGTACTGATTGTTTGGAAACGTCGCTCGATTTTGATCGGTAAATATGGTATTATTTCTCTGGACTAAAGGAGAAATAGCTTTTATGAGAGTTAAACGCAGCGGCTTTGATAACGACGCCTGGATCCGGGACCATTTTGAAACAATTGTCGATAAATACGGGAAGTACCCATACGTGCTGGTCGCCGGAGGAAGGGTGTTTCCCGTTAAATCCGACGAAAGTATTTCCAAGATTGAAAGAAAGATTCCCAGAAAACTCGGCAAAGCTATCGGGATGCCCGTACCCAAACCCAAAGATTTCCAGTCTATTCTTCCCTCGGTCAATTCGACCAAGTGACCGAACCCATTGTTTTTCCGTACAAAGTCTACAAAAATCATCCCTGCCCTATCATTCCTGTCGCTCTTTGTAGCCGGAAAAGCTGGTTTAACACCGAAGCCTACGTCGACTCCGGCGCTTCGATCTCGCTCTTCTCTATTTTCGACGCTCAGAGAATCGGACTTGATTACACGAAAGGGCGAAAAACCTTTTCGATGGTCGGAGACGGCGATCTGATCCCCCTCTACCTTCATAAACTGACGGTTAAGATAGGAAACGCTGCTTTTCGGGCCACGATTGGTTTTTCGGGGCAGCTTGGCGTAGGATTCAACCTCCTCGGACGGCGCGACTTTTTCACCACTTTTGACGTGACTTTCTCTGACACGGATAGAAAGATTTCCTTTAATCCCAGAAAGTAAAGTTTCCTCCCGGTTCTCGACTTCTTGCCTCTTATCCTTGCTTCCCGCCAGCCGCGCCCAGGCGCCTGCGGGACTGTAGACTAACCTTTCACCGTTCGCCGCGGCGACTGCTTGATTCGGCAAAGTTTCAGGAATGTCGGATAAAATAAAATCCGTTCGACCGGCCCCGGCTGTGAGAGCAATCTTATAGGAACCACTAGAATTCTCCGCCGGCGCCGCATGCGATGCCCCTTCCAATATAACGATGGGCGCGGCATCAGAGGGCGGAGGAATCATCTCAAAACTAGTGACAGATAGGCCAGGAAATTCTTCCACCTGCACTTGCCGCATACGCCGCTCGGTCATAATCCTTCGAACCTGAACGGTAAGCGTATACCCAGGAGGCCACTGCACAGTGGAGATGCCCGCCTCTTTGTCCATCTCTTCGGCTCCTCGGGTCGAAGAGGCCATCCGGGCGCCCGGAACACCTTCGGCGCGGATGATGGCCTTCAGCCCGTTCTGCGCGACTTGCGGATCAAGCTCGATGAGTTCACGGCTGATGCTCTGCCAAACCTGCCGGGCAGGATTAGGTTCGACAGGCGCCGCCAGCCGCGCTCCGGAAAGATTCCGATACATTCGCTTATACAGCCTCAAAGCCTCGGAGCGCACGCTGCCGACCATCGCGCGGTTTTGCTCATTGGTCATGAGTTCCATGTGACGCGTCAGCGTTTCAATGATGATCTTCTCGAAGTGCCGCGCGTCGAATTCATCAAGGAAAAATAGGTTTTCTCCCGGTCCCATGATTTGCTTCACTCCACGAGCCAGCGGCAAACGGCGTTCACCCAGATCGTAAAACGCTTTCAGAAACTCGTTGTATTGAGCTGTTCTCAGCAACAGTCTCAAAAAAAGCACGTATCGCCGTGCGATGTATTTCCCATACTCCGCGCGGCCCAAATGAGCCAAAGATTCATTATGGACCCGGTTCACGCGTATCGCCTCTTGAAAATCACCGGCAGCCATATAAGCTTCCGTCAAACGAATGGCCTCTTTTTCCAAACGCCCCAGCATATAATGCGTTTTGTTTTCGCTTAGGCCTTCCGGATGGATATATGTTGTCGCTGATTGAAGTCTCGCGTCAAGATGAGCTTGACGCGAATCGTCTTTGGGCTCGATTTCAGGAATCGTCAAAAGAAGTTTTGATTTGGCCAAGAATCTACGTTTCTCTCTCCATAAACCCCAACGCGTCCGAAGCTGTGTCCATAAATCCGAAAGATAAAATCCGAAATGCCGGAGCCGATAGCGTATGCTGATTTCTTTCTTCTCTTCCTGATTGGTTACCCTCTCATACCTGCGAAGGAAACCGAAAACCTGGCGCTCCCTGATTTCGCCCCGCTCTCTTTTCTCCTTTAAACCTTGGTAAAGCTCAAGCCACTTGGCGCCGTATTTCAACATGAACACGGCCATGCGGTGATCCGCCGGTTTATGGGGATTGAGTTTTGCAAAATAGGGAATGGAAAAATAAACGATGGGACGGCCGCGCCCATTTCGCAGCACGCCGCGGCGGTACGCGCGCGACAAAGTCGGATACAGCATAGTGGTCTTCGAAAAAACACCCATAAAAATGGTTTTCTCCCGAAGTTTTCCGTCCGGATCCACCTTATCTATCACTCTGTCAAAAGTGTTTTTCGCTTTTATGTAATTACGTCTATTTTCGTCGCTCAGTTGTCCTTCTTCCAATTCCGCCGTCTCATCCACGCGCCTTTTGTAACGATGATCCGGATTCGCAGCATCGCTAAAAATCATCCTCTCAAGGCGCCGCACCTGGCTGTCGATGAAAAGAAAGCGCTTGAGATGCCTTTCGAAGCGCACTTCGGGGTATACGTAGCTGACAAAGCGGAAATTTTCATCAAAACGCGGACGTTTGGTTTGATAGCGCCGAACTGCCAGGATCTCATATTCATAAGTCGTACTGCCATTCCTTTGAAACGGCAATTCCCTTTGGGCTACCGCATAGCGCCGGTCCCACCAGGAAGGCGTCCAGAAATAAAGCGCCCGGTTCACAACATCGTCATTAAAAGGCGAGTAGTGAGAGGTTTGGTACCGGATTCTATCCCCGGGCCTGGATCTATAGGCAAATTTCAAAAGGCGGAAGAAAAGACGGGTCTGGGAAATGAAACGCGACAACATCTCCTTAACACCACCCGCCGCCAGCCGGGCGGCAACCACTTGGCGTAGGTGAGCCATAGTGCGATCAGACAATTCAATGACAAACCGGCTGTTGGGCTTTGCCTGCTGTAACGCAACAAGCTGTAAAATCACCCAGGCCGGAATCTCCGCGCCGGGCTTTAGAGGCAAAGACTCTGATTCTTTCCCCGAGCCTGCGGAAATTGTATAGAAACCTATCGCCTCGTTTCGTGCCAGCTCTTCGAGCTTCAAGATCGCCCCGTCGAGATTCGTGGGCTGGTCGCCTTTCTTAAGATAAAGCGTTTCCGTCTTATTCGTGCCTTTGGGCTCACGGGGTTTTCCGAATATCAAGAGCGCCTTTTCCGCATCGACGCCGCGAAGGATTTGTCTTGAGATGTCCCGAATGTACGAGAGAAAAGGAATCTCTTCCTCCGGTTCATAATCCACCCAATGAGAATGAACACCGTAGTAAAGACCCCCCAGACGGCGAAAAACGGTTCTCGTCGGGGTCACGACAGCCATGCCGAAGAGCGCCTGCAGCTTCGCCAGGCGGTAACTATTTCCCCCTGTTTTTGTGAAAACGACGAGCCACTCCGTCCGGCTCACCAGCGCCTGTGCAAGAATTCCTCCCAGCTGCAAATACAAATCCCGTTCCCCGGGATGCTCTACGGCCAGCTCAGCAGTCCTTCTTTGCAGAAATCCCAGATAATCCGGAGGGAACCCTTTTTGTTCATGCTGTTTTATCTCCTCCAATGCCCTCTCCATATCCTTAATACTCATCAATTCACTCAGAAGCAACGCATCCACCCTATGGTTTTCGATCGTAGAAGCTATCTCTCCATTTCTTACGCGGGTCTCGGCGATCACTGGAATGCCGCTGGCAAGTAATTTATCCATAAGCGCGGGGCTGGCGTTGCCGACTTGAACGGCATCCGCTACTTTCAGCAGTTCGTCAATACTCGCGGGCAGGCTTTCAGAGTTGATCTTGACAACCCATTGCGGGGGTTCCGCAGAGGATTTAAAACGGTCCTTCAAACGTTCAAGGTCGCTTGCCTGCGTGACAGAAACAGCGATGAAATCCAGCTGGGCCTCTAGCAACAAAGACAGCTGGCTCTCATCCGGTTCGCCCTCGACGTCGAAGAGAGTCGCTACCGGTCTGCCCAGATCCTCGGAAAAATTCCGTACGGCACGGACAGTATTCAATAATGCCGCTCTTTCCCATTCTGTGACGCCCTTTTGAATTCTAAAAAGCGCCGTGGTCATCCCGGCCTTGATTAGACTTTTGATATAAGTTGGGTTAGGATTCGTTCGGATAGCCACGGGCACGATAACTTTGGTCTTCGGCGCATCCAGAGGCAAGCCTCCCAGAAGCTGTGGCATGATCTGTGTGGATTCTTCAAAACGATTCAATCTTAACAAACGACGAAGCCCATTTTTCAAAGGCACGATACGTATTTCATAGAAATCGTCTGCGCTCTTCGGCCATAGTCCACGTTTAGTCACGCGAGTTTGAGCTAAATAATTTTCAATAAACTCTAGACTGGCATAGGCCGCTGACAAATCCCCTTGGGATACCTCTTGATTCGTCGTCCCCAGACGCTCAAAATACTCACTGATCTCCCTGTGTTTATTTTGAAGCTCTTCAATAGCGCTCCCTAATTGACTTTTGATATCATCCAATGCAATTTTTGCCTGCGCCAGTTGATGATTGATGCGCTTGCGCCTCTGGACATTCTCATAAGAGTCGGAAATAAACTCTTTGGAGTCCTCGTTCAACCAATGCACATCGTCATCTTGGAGGTTTTCCCGTTTAAGAAAATGAGGCACATCCCCGAGAAACCCCGAATTCAGCACCTCCGCCAAACGTTTTAGCTTATCCGCGTCGATTCTTTTGGCGTTGAGCAGCGCAAAAGTCACTTTGGTGGAGAACACATCATGATTCACCGCAGCGTCGACAGTCATGACACGACGCGTCTTTTGCTCGTCCGGCCCGGGCAACGCTCGAGCCTCAACAAATTCACCCTGCACCTTGCCCGGCCAAGTCTCCTTCATGACCCAGGCGAAAACCTTGTGAGAATCTCCTTGGTTCTCAACGATCACACTGAAAGCCTTAATGTTCGGGCCGGCGGTATCGGTGACGCCAATCGCCGGCCCTGAGGGAGGTCTCACGAATTGGGTAGCCGCGAGCCGCGCGGCGGCCGCGGCCAATACCCTATTCGGCTCCAATTCAGACTTCAACGCGTCAAAACGTACGCGCTCGTGTTCATTAAAACGATCCAGCATGCCTAAAGAAATGCGGTTAGGCACAATACCCATCTGATCGGATGAGACTCCGACAAACAAAGCCGATACAACTTCATTGAGCTCGCGATCACTCAAACTGCCGATCGCGACCGGATCGGGCGCGTTGTCTTTGAATTTCATTGCGACCTTGTCCGAATCATAAATAAAGAAATGATGCTTGTTTAAGAGATGTTGAAACTCCAACAACGCAAGCTTTTTCTCCGGAGAGATACTCCTTGCTTCGGCGGAAAGACCGGCGGCGATTGAAATCGTTGAATTGATGTCTCCATTCTCAGGAGGGGTCCAGATGGGTTCGGCGCTATGCCTATAGGGACTGTCTATCCTTAGATTAAATTTAAATGTCCCGAGAGCTGTGTCCGGCAGTCTGATAACGCCGGCTACTAACCTATTTCCGTCTTTTTCCCCCACGACACGCAGTCCGGTGGCTTTGATTTCATCGCCCATGTCGTCATATCTGGCGAACACTCTTAAACCTGTTTTGTTGAAAAATTCATCCGTAGAAATCTGACCGTCCGCAACTGCAACTGCCAACTGCACTATGAGATCACGGCCATGCAACGGCTCCAAATTCAAAACGCCATGCGGCGGGAGCATCGTCACGGGTTTAACGCTGTTTGCCGCATAAAAGCGACCGGAAATAACGTCAGAGGCCTCATCGCCCGACGTGTCGCCGTAGATATACCCGGCCTTTTCAGCTACCCAATAAAATTCATCGCGTTGATCTTTGAATTGCTCCTTTCGAATCTGCACAAGGCGCAGCGTATCCAACAAAGTCAGCTTCTCCATCACTCCCAGAGCTAACTCCTCACCTTTCTTTTCCAGCAAGTCACGCAATTCAGTTTCTCTCTCTTTATTCCAACGTTTCGTATCGGCGCCTTCTTGAAGCTGTTGCTCAATGCCGGTTCGAATTCTCTGGCGGTATCTTTTAATCTGGGCACGATCCGACAATGCGTCCAAACTTTCGGTGTCGGGACTGTAGAGCCGCCCGAGCGCCCATAAAAGCGCATAACGCTTGTTTCGCCTAGATCGCCTGGCGTCCATTGTGATGCCTGGAGACATCACTGGCCCCTTGAAATTAAAAGTTTCGAGAGACTTTAAGGGATCGCTAAGATGGATTAGCAGCTTTTCAAGCGGGATATTAAGACGTATGTTTGGAAACCGGTTCGCGATGGCGTTGGCCGCGTAAGCTCGCACGAAAAAGTTTTCATCCATCAAAGCGTACAGGACCGCTTCTTCGCGCAAAGCTTGACTAAATCTAGGTTCGGTCAAAATCTGCGTAAACGCATGAACGCGGTTGATCACGTATCGATGGTTAAACATCCGCGAAATATCGCTGAGAGTCGGATCTTTAACCGGCGCTTTTTCTTTGACGGTTTCAGACGGTTTTAAATGCAGAAGTGTGTGATGTTTTCCTTGTCTATTTCTGGGAATCACCGCGACGAGAGCTGAGTCCGGCTTATTCTCCCAGCGAGATACTCTCCAGTTCTTTGCCGGTTTGAACGTGATGGATTTGCCGTTTTCAACTGGCAGTTCTACCTTGACCTCCTCTTTCTCCAGCTCGGGTTTCATGTCCAAAAGTAGAAGCGCCCAATCGCCCCGTTCGGTTTTCCACGCCATTGAAAAGTATCTCTGCGTGTTGGAATTATTTAGAGGCGGCGTGACATACTGCTCTTCCTGTGTATCCACTTCGCTCACAAATTTTTGCATTTCTTTTCCCCAAGAAGAGGTTTTAATCAATTTCTTCAACTGTGTAAAATCTTTCCGTGCGCGCCACTCCTTAGCCGTCACGAATGGGTGATGATCTTTATCCCAAATATCGCTATTCCCGCCCGGGATCTTGATAACATGGCCGATATGACCTATAAAATCCCTCAGATCCACCATCACCGGCACACCCAAATGGCTTAAAGCCGCAAGCAGCGTAACCGTGGCCGGAATAGACCGGCCCATGCCGAGCGCGGAGATCTGATCAAAATTGGAGTCATAGCTCATCTGGAGTGGTCGTCCGGCAAGCGCCATCTTGACAGGCTCATCGAAAGAGTTGGCCGGGCCCCCTTGTGCTACATCATAATATTTCTCGAAAAATTTACCCGAGTAAGTGACATCCGCTCCCAGAACAAATAATTCATTCTGTTCGCCAGGATGATAAGTTTCCATGTTAAAGCGAATTTGTTGACCATCATATTTTTCCATCGCATAGAGCCTCACCTCGGCGAGAATCTCGCGCCAAGGCTCGTCCTGCCTGTTCCACCACTCTTGGAAAGTTTCATCCGGTCGCATCGGAATGTTGTTATACTTAAGCCATCGTTTGCGGTCTTCGTCGGTCTTAGCCACATTGTCAAACTGAACACGAAGGCGGCTTTTAAGCAAAAGATGCCCCAGATCTACGCGGAACTCATAAACACCGTGGTCGATCAAGTATTTGAAATAATCGATGTAGTATTTCCTCACGGCGCGATGAAACGGGTTTAAAATGACCTGATCGGTGTTGACAACCTCGGGTCGATGCACCAAAATTACGCGCTCCTGCCCGCTTTCCTGGATCCGCACCGCAGAGGCGGTGACTTCTTGTCCTTCCCGCCCCTTTCTTTCAAAATAATCTTCTATCCATTTATCCTTGGCCAGGTCATCCCCGGCATTGCGAAAACTTTCATTTTCCTCAGCGCTTATTTCATGATAAAACGTCTGTTTGTAATTTTTGGAATTCACGGATCCCGGTGAAAGCCAGGGAATCATATCCGTCACCAGCGTGATCCCCAGATTTTTCGCTTTCTTGGTGACAGCTTGAAATTCCGTTTCCACGTTCCCCTTGGACAGTTTGGGATTAAACTGCACGGGGGTTTTATTATCCAGAGGGCCTTTGATGGAGAAAGGATTGCCGAATGCGTCGCGAAGCACAATGCCGCTCTCAATTTCTTCGCTGGCCGAGGTTTGATAACCCACGACATTGAAGATGGCATCCCCTTCTTTGAAAAAATGCCTTCCGGTCGTATCCACCTGATGGACATTTACGCCCATTTCATAAAGCCCGCCGTAAAGATAAACTTTTCTGACCCCGCGTTCTTTTAGTATCGGCAGTATGTCCATCAGTTTTTTCAAGCTGTTCCTGTAATCGATCTTTCCAGCTATCTTTTCAACTCCAAGGTCCATCAGGTTGATCGCCAAGATCAGATTTTTCAAGCCCGTCGTGGCCAGCCTGGCCGCCGAAGTTTTTTGGCCAAGGTCCTGCGCGGCCTTTATGCGTTCACGAGCATTGCCTTTATGCAAATCCAGTAAAATCTCGGTCAACAGGACCGGTGTCTGCGCCAACCGTGCGGCGGGAGATGCGGAATGCAAGATTAAATCCACGAACCGGGTTATATCTTCCGGCAAATTCTTGAAAAACCCCTGAGGAGTCTGGCCCGTGCTTTGCAGAATCCCTGCCAAGGTTTTTGAAAGGCTGTCCGCCAGGCGCTGCCTGGCCGGTTGATCCAAAGATTGAAAAAGGTCAACGGCATCATCCCATTTCTTGCCAGGGATCGCGCGAAAGCCTTCACCCAAACTGTTTTTCAAAACCATGTCGCCTTTTTGAATATTCACCACCACTCGAAACATCTCGCCCACCAACGAGCTGATCAACTGTTCTGTGTCGGTGTTTTGAATTTGCTGCTCGCCAAAATCAAATGTATAGCTGATCCCTTCCACAGTACCCTCGGCCAGCTCTTTAGCAAAAACTTTGTTAAACATCCCATGGGTTCTGAGTTGTTGTAAAGGCGTTTGTATGTAAAGCAGCTTGAGTTTTCTCCCGGATTTAAGCAAACCTCTGTTCTGAAGCTCCTCCTTTGCTTTTTCAAAATTTTCTAAGGTATAACGCGACGATGTCTCAAGGATCATCACATCATCCCGTCCAAGATCTGCGAGGACTTTTTCTCTGTTTTGCAGCGCCCCATCCTTGACAGTCATTTGAACCATAATCTGTCGGATCATCTCCGCTTCACTGGCATCCTGAATCTGAAACCCTAATTTAGCCGCCGCTCTCTTTAATGGCCCGGTCAACCGGCCTACGCCGCCCGAAAGCAAAATATGCCGGCCGATGTCATGGCTATACAACTTCAGGATTTCTCTGAAAGTATCCAAATTGTCGTTACCGGCTATCATTAAGACATTTACGTCCGCTGCCGCCAGCTGGCTTTCTTCGAGGTCTTTGTAGACGAGCGTAGATATGAGCGATTGGATCTGAGGGCTGTTGTGTGCCACCCGCGCGGCGACTTGATAGGCACCTTGAGGAATGCTATACTTTGCTTTAGGAGACGACAACCATGACTGACCCGATTGTCCAGAAGTACCTTTCAGCCGATCCCCAAATCTGCCATGGGAAGCCATGCTTCCGAGGGACCCGGATCCCCGTGTATCTTGTGCTCGAGCTGCTTGAGGGTGGCGTAAAGCCTGAGGAGATTGTCGGACAGGATTATTACCCTCAATTGACCCTCGATCACGTCCGCGCTGCCCTTCATTTCGCGGCTGAGTATGCAAAGAATCAGACTCACTACCTTTTCGAACAGACAGCATAACCGATCTCATGCGTTTCTTAAGCGATGAGAACCTCCCCGCAAAACTGATGTGGTTCATCGCTTCTTTAAACCATGAAATAATCGCCATACCAGCCTCAACGCCCGACGTCCAAATTATTGAAAAATCGAACAAGGAAAACCGCATTATCATTACACTCGATAGAGATTTTGAGATCTTAGCCATGACTTTCTCGTTTAACGCGATTCTCATCCGTATCCATCCACCGTATGCCGACGCTTTGGTCAAAGCTTTCCAAGCGCTTTTCAAAGAAACAAAAATAGAGAATCTTAAGGGTCTGAATCTGCTCACAAACTCCGGCCTAACCCAAGTTTCGTAGATAGGTTTTGTCTCCGCCAGCCGCGCGGCGGGATGAGTCCATTCGACAAACCAATCGTCCCCGGAGATATCAACGAACGCGTCAATCAGCACATTCGTGCGCCAGGCGTACACGTCATAGCTAGGACTCAACGAAAGGCGGTAAAATTTCATCTGCCGGTCGGCGCTGTCGGGACTCTGACGCCGGGTTCTCAATTCAAAACGCGCCATCACACGGTCCGGGTTGTCGTGGAGACGGTAATGGCGTTTAGCATACTTGGCAAACCGTTCAGCGTTGCCGTATTTATCCTCGAAGTAAACAACAGAGTCCTTGTAAATAAGGTACGGCTTAGACGGGATGATTGTCTTTGTCTCTTGATCATAAGCATTCTTCACGACCAATTCGAAAGAGTCCTGACCTGAAGCAAAAAATTGCTCAATTTTTTTGAAAATATCCTCTTCCACGCCGTCATTATCCCAAAACTCTTCTTCGTCCAAATATTCTTCACCCGCTTTGATTTTCGCCGCTCTTTCAGCGCCCAACATATCATTCAATAATTTGTCTTCTTCGGCGGTGGTCGACTCCCCGACGACCCGTTTTTGAATCGCATGCCGGAGCAATCTGTTTCGCATACGGATGTCTCCGCCGATGGTTATGGCGTGGCGGCCCAACGCGATCGTTTCTTCGGCGGTTTGTTCGGCAAGCGTTCCTTTGCCTGAACCGGAAGGACCGTCGATGATGACAATCCCGCCTTCGTCACCCACCGCGGCCACGGCATCTTGGGCCATATCCTTTGAAATCGGCCGCAATTTCTCCAAAAATGCTTGATCATCCGACTTCGAGATGAGCTGTCCCGTGGTCGGATCGATCACAGGCGGCAGATAGCCATAATATCCCTTTTTGCGCGCTACGTTATCAATGACTTTGGGCACCGCCGCGGGATCATGGGTATTGCGGTAGTAGGTAGATCGTACGCCCAGGTCGATGTCTTTGTCGCGGATCACCACGGCGTCGACAAATAGACGGCGTAGCAATGAAACCCGTTCGCTCAGCCGATACACCAAAGGCCTCAAAATAATAAGCAGCCACGTCGGCATCCGTCTCAGGAAGAATAAGAAAGTAGGGCCGTACTCTTTGAAAGTCTCCACCATGATACGATTCAGCATACGCTGGTCCAAAATTTGGCCGAAGCCGTCGCGTTGAACCACGGCCCACTGTAGCGTATGGTTGGGATTTTTTCCCAGCTTATATTTCTGAATAGCTTGTTGATGATTGCGTGCGATACGGCGCGTTCTGTCCTCCGTCTCGCTTCCTGAAATGTAAACAAGGTCCATTTTCTTCTTGGGATTCAACTCGAAAATTTCTTCCACATTCGCTTCGCCGACCAGATCATGGCCCAAGCCTATATCCGTCATTCTGAAAATCGGGAAAAACGAGCGGATGCCCGCCTCGGTCATCTTGTAACGCTCCTCTTCGGGAACGCGGTCGGCCTCCGGCAACGTCTTGTAGCCAATCTGGCCTTGAACCCTAAAAAGCACGGTGTCGAGATTCAACTGGTCCATCGCCATGAGCGATATCAGCACATGTCCCCAATTGAGAGGGTTGCCGGCCAGCGCCAACACACCCACTCGCGCCTTTTTATCCGATTCGTAAAGCGGAACGAAGTTTTGCTCGGGATGACTTTTCATAGTCTTGAATTGAAGATCCGGCTTTATCACGCCGCGGCCGATCTTGTCAGCGATAGAGACCAACGTGCGATCAAGCGCATGATAAAGGCGTGGCAGATAACCTTCGGTCTTTTCTGCCACATGCGGATCATGACTTTCAAGCTCTATGCGCATCAACTGCCAAGTTTTTCTGGCCCAATTACGCTCCTCCGACGAAACGGACGACCGGGCCCCTTCAGCCTCTGTGCCAGGCGCTTTCAGTTGAAGCTTGATTTCCGGCAACAATCCCCAGTGATACATGGTCAAGAGGTGCTGGACCAATGAATCTTTTGGCTGAGATATCCAAACCATGTCTCCCTCGATATGAAATTCAACCCCCGTAGGTAATTTATCGCTGCGCAAAACCTTGCCATCCTTCACCATTACCTTGTATTCACCGACGCCTGCAGGACGGTGATAGAAACGGGGATCATCGCGAATATCGTACGTCAAAATGCTGTAAGCACGATTTCCCAAATACTGCGCTGCGCCTCCCAAGTTTGAGAGCCGCTTGAATTCTGATGTTAACGGCTCCCTAACATAGATTTCATCCTGTGAATAAATCTTGCCAACCAAGTGAAACATCAGAGGGTTTCTTGTTTTCAAATACACGGGCCGATTTTTTGGAATCACCTCTCCTTCCAGCAATATGCCATTTTCTTGAACATTTCTTATCCATGAGAGAATCGCTGTGCCAATTCCATGCAGTTGAGATTCTCCATCGATTGCCAGTTCAAACAGATCAACGGACATCTCTCTGTCATCGTCGTAAAAGGAAAGGTTGATGACCAGACGCCCGACGGGATTGCCGTTCAGTACCACTTGGTATTCCAAATATTCACTACCCACCGTTTTCGGCCAGAGTCTGGGATTCTTCAATTCGATGGTCTGATCCACTGCTGAAATCTTCACATATTTGGGCCCCAGATACCGGCTCCAGTCATTGCGGATAAATTCTTTTGAAACTTCGTATTGATAATCCCTCGTTGTCGCCAACGGCGCGCCGGCTTTGAAACCATACAACTGATGCTCCCTCACAAATTGGTGCACAGCCTTGGGCACATAGATCGGGTCAAAGTTTTTCTTATAAGCACTCGAACTTATCCCAAGATCGATATCCGGATCTGTGAGAAAACGAACCTGGAACGGTTTCTGGCCGACCTCGGCGCTGACTTCTCCGACAATGCGATCGAGCATCAGCTGATCAAGCTTCGCTCCGATCTCGCCTCTCGGCACCACCACCCATTCATACGGATATTTCACGTTTTCACCGACAAAACCATTGGCACGGAAACCTTCATAATGAAGTCTTGTCATTTCATAGAGCCTGGCTTCGGTCTCACTGCCGGTGACATAGACGAGCCTTATCTTTTGGCGAGGATTCAAACCTAACAGGTTATGGATATTGTGCTGGCCGACGAGGCTGTTACCCAAACCCACGTTTGTGGTACGAATCAAAGGATAAAAAGCTTCTACCGACTTTTCCATCATCTGATGGCGTAGCTGGGGTGATACCTGGTCTTCGAGGTTGAGCTGTTTATATTCAATGTCTCCTTGCGGAAGTATGACGCCGACATCTATTTTTTGCTGGGCCATCACGGCAAGAAGAACATTGAAATGGCCCCAGTTCGGCGGGTTGGCGGCCGTCGGCAGCACCGCGACGCTGATTTCCTGATCGATTGGATCCACGGGCGGCGCACCCACGAGGGTGTTCAGCGGTACAGGGGGAGGGAGGCTCGATTTTTCATCGATATTGTTCGCGATAGCTTTCAAATGGCGTTTAAAGGCGTGATAAACCTTGGCTGTTGTCCCTTGGGTTTTCTGCGCGGCTTGCGGATCAAGCTCGATGAGTTCACGGCTGATGTTCTGCCAAACCTGCCGGGCGGGGTTGAACCCTATACGCGCCGCTAGCCGTGCGGCAGACTTGTTTGTCGTCGCGAACGCATGAAGTGCGCGCGGATTTCTTGTTTCAAGCATATTGTTTAAAATGGCCCCGATTCTTTCGGGGCTCACATCCTCGTGATTTATGCCCGCCGCCTGATAAGCCTCGCGATAATGAGACATCCACCATCGGACAAGAGATTCGAGCGTCTCGGAATCCGCACTTGATTTCTCAAGTTCCGTAAACAGACGATCCAGCACATCCCGAATCTGAGTTTCGGGCACCGGCCCAGCCGCGCGGCCCAAATCAACGAGAGCGTTGCTGGCCACGATCTTGTACCGGCTCGCCTGGGAAGAAAACGCCTTCACGTATTCCTGTTTCTTGCGCGTAAGGATTGTGATGTAGGGGCGTTTCTTGTTGGGGTCCGCGATTTTCGGAAGAACGATTAAATAAGAAAGATTTTCGTCCTTCAAAATATTGGAAAGGCCTTCGGTGTGGAAACCACCGGTGACAAGCGTTGCCGCGTGTTCGCCCCGGGCGCGCATTTTCTTTAAGGTGTTGGTAATAAGCGCCTGGTTTCTTTTTTCGGCAAGCGAATAAAATCGAAGAGCTGTGGGAAGCGCTGCGAAAATATCTTCTAATTTCAAGCCTCCGTAAAGCGGCACGTGATACTTTTGGGTAAGTAAGGTTAATTCCCCTGCCATTCTATGCACCCCAGGGGTGCGAAAATTTAGCACCCCTGGGGTGCATAGTGGGGTGTGAGCGTAAGAGCCAACCTCTTTCGAAGTCGCCGTTCCCGAAACAATATTCGTTAAAAGTTTTGCCTCTTTCTCGAGGCGATCCAAAATTTTTTCATCCTCATTTTGGAAATAAGCTTCTTTTATTTTTTCTTCGTAAACTTCAAGCTCCTCGAAAATCTTTGAAAGATCGATAGTATCGAAAGTCAAAAGGTATTTCGTGTACGCCGCCAGATTCGGATACGCCGCCGGCGGCAATCCATAATGACTTGCCATATCGCTCACGAAAAGATGAAAATCCGAGTCCGAAATCTTACCGGCTTTAAAGGCCAGGGATTTAAGCACCACTTTCTCAAGGTCTTCTTTCTTCAATAGTTCCTTGAAGCTGGAAAGAAGCGCTTCTCTTTCCGCATTGGCCTTGTCAAAATTGATTTCTTTCTCGAGTTCTGTGACCTCATCTAAAATTTTTAGGTTGGAATAATCCACGCATGAAATCCCTTTGTCCTCGCCGAGCTTTTGTATGGATTTCCATTTTTCGGTGAAGGCGACGCCGGACTCGATGGAGAGTATCCCGTTTTTACGGATAAATTTCGTGGTGGGGTTATAAATCCTCTCTCCCAAAACCTCAAGCGTTCTTAAGAGACCCTGCGTCTCGGCCTCAATCTTCTCTTTGTTTTTCAAAAGATCCTTGAATACTTTCAAGTTCTCGCGATAAAGCGTTTTCTTCTCGACTCCATAAACGGAAACGGGTTTTTCAGAAGTGATGGAGAAAAATTCTCCGGCATTCAGGCGCCCCTCAGCCATCAGGTCTTGGGCCACTCTTTTGGCGCCCTCAGGGCTAGGATAGGTTTTGAAAAGCGAGGGATCTATGTCGCCGCTTGAGCCCTCAAGCGCTACGGACCTTACATCATAATCGCTTTGAAGAACCCCGAGGATGCCAACAATTTTCTGCTGGGCCTCCAAAGAATCGTGCGCGTCCTGGATGTGGATGATGGTGTCTTGGGAGTTTGTGAAACTGGTGGCTTGGGTGCTGCCCAGGCGCTTTGGAAGACTTAATCCCTTTAAAGAGCGCGCATCCGCGTAAACATTTTTCGGAGCCGTCTTGTAGGTAGTCCAAAAAGGGGCACTTGTGGTGAGCGAAGTCGAACCATAAGAAATCTCCTGTGCCGCGAAGCAGAGAATGAGAACCGCCGACGTAATTTTAAGAAAACACCGATTTCCCAGATTCAATTGACACTCCAAATTCTAGGTGGCATACTTGAGTTATTATGATTGGTCAATTCACCGCCGTTTATCTCAAAAAAGGCAAATGGTACCTCGGCTACGTCGAAGAAATCCCGGGTGTCAATACCCAAGGGCGAACTCTCACCGAAGCCAAAGAAAATCTCAAAGACGCTCTCGTGATGGTTTTGGAAACCAACCGCAACACGAATTCCTCGCGAAAAAAATCTGCCGAGATCTAAACATTGATCAACCATATTGATAGCACCACCTCTTCATAAATTCTTTTCGAAAGTCACAGATTTTAAAATAAAAAACCCCTCTTGGCCTGTCTTCCTTCCTTATGTATATAGGGTCCTTTGACCTAATAGTTCGGCTATGCCCCGTCGGTTTGGGATCGGTTACCTGCCTGTCGGCAGGCAGGCGTGGAGGAGACAACTCGTGGTGAGCAGAGTCGAACCACTTATTTCTTTGTTCCTCATGCGACGTATCGGGGCATAGCCAAAATTTGTCATCTCCCACAGTATCTGGTATACTCTGTTCTATGAGATCCGAAACTATACAAACGATCAAAAAACGATACCGCCGGGAATGGCTCCTGATTGCCGTCGACAAGATAGACAAGTCTCTTGCGCCCGTGCGCGGGAAGCTCATCGCTCACAGTCCCAAACGCAAAGAAATCTATCAGACACTGCTTAAATCGCGTCCATCCCGAAAAGTCCTTGTCGAATACTCCGAAGATTCCTTTCCTAGAGGCTACGCCGCCGCATTCTGCTGAGTATGAGTGCATGAGTGCACCTTGCCAAAATCAAAATTATGTGCTATCCTTTGTACGAAAGGATGTACAAAATGAATATCAAAATTCTGCCTACAAGCGATGTGAGGAATCACCTTGCTTCTATTCTCATTCAATTGCAAAAAGAGCAGGGTACCTGCTTTATCACTAAGAACGGGCGTGCGGTCGCCACACTGCTTCCAATTCAAGCGTATGAGCATATTATGAATGAATTGGAAGATCGTCTTGACGAAAATGACCCCATTCTGGCAAAAGAGGTCGAAGAAGCGCGCCAACAATACAAAGCCGGAGAATACCGAACACTTTAACGGATGTGGACGATATGCATTCCAAAAAGGGTTGATAAAGAACTCACGGATTTGTCTCCGGAAATGCGGGATAGCATTGACAAAACTCTGAAAGACCTTAAAATCGACCCTTATCCTCATGGACGAAAGAAACTCAGAGGCACGGTGAACTCCTGGAGAATCCAAATCGGACGTTACCGCGTGTTGTATGACCTCGATGCCGCTCGTCAAACGATTACCCTCCTAAAAATAGGCCGCCGCAGAGAAGACACTTACCGTTTTCTTTAAATTCCTCATGCCGCGGCCCCGACGGCCTTGACCTGATTTCTGACCGCGGCCACCCACACGGCCAGTGCGATCGGCGCGATGGCCGGCAAATAGATATAAGCGCCTGTTCTTTCGTCAAAAAGAATGAATGCCGGCAAATTCATCCGGTCCGCCGGATCAAAATTCGCCAGAATCAAAACCGCCGTCATAATGCCTTTTATGGAAAGCTCAGCTTTTTGTGAATCCTCTTGGGCGCCCAATTTGAGAAGCTCCGTGCGGCGGCCTTCGTCGGAAAGCCCCCGCCCTTTTTCAAAGTTTTCATCAGGCCCGGCCACCACGATGAGCTTATTCACCGCGATCACCGTTCTGACCTTTTCTTGGATTTTAGAAAGCGTCTGTGCGCCAGGCGTAATGAACAAAATCTTTTCGGGCCCAAAGACGCTCATCGCCTTACCGTACAAGATTTCATCCTTCGATTCAAATTGAGCCCTATCGGAATACTCGCTCACAAGGAGTACAGGTTCGGCCACACCCTTAGTTTCAGCGGCCTCGATTTCGATTCTTCCCGGATTTCTCCTGAAGGCCGCAAGCGTGAAGGCCGCACCGACGACTTCTCTGGCGGCATTGGCTTCGATGAGCTTGATCCCGGAAATATCCACGCCGAAGAGTGCTTGGACGGATTTCGCGTCAGCCGATAACGCATCAGCTTTTTGATTCACGGTGGCAATGTCTTCGTCGGAAACGGTGTCTGTGTTTGGCAAACTCTTGGCAATTTCGAATATTCCATTCTGTAAAATATATCCAAACCTTGTTCTGGCAAGCTCAAGCGGCTCAAGCTCCGGCAAGTTCAACTCTCTCAAAACACTTCTCAATTCCACAATCCATTGGCGATCCAAATTTTTGTTTTGAACATCGCTTGTGATTCTTCTCAATATGAATAGTCGCACGGCATCCAGCGTCCTAAGCTGAGCTTGAGTAAGCCGGGCAAGTTCGCGATGCGTTTGGAGAATAGCTTCTGAGTTACCGATACTGGACTCGTCCAAATAAAGAGAAATCTCACCGGCTTTAACAGAGTTCACCGCATCCTCAAGACCGGCAAAACGAATGATACTAAAATGATTTTGATCAGACCCCAGCGACTCCATAAATTTAGCAACCGTTTCTTCAGAACCAATCACCCCCACCAACACCTTTTCAACTTTTAAACCTTTTAACTTTTCAACCGTATTTTCTGCAAGCCGCGCACCTTGACCGTGAGGTGTTGTTGCTCTGGGAGGGACATGGGCAAAATGAGGAGATTTTGGCTCTACGAGCCTAGCCTCCACATCTTCCAAGACGCTCCTAAAGGCTTCTTGTACAGTCTTTGAGCGGCCTATGGCGAGCGCGGGAAACGCAACATCAAGTTCTTGTTTAGTAATGCGTCCTGCCCTGATCTCTGCCACGGCAAGTTCTGCCAACCTCTCGGCATTCTCTGAAACCTGCGGCCTTTGGATTAATGGCAAAAGCTGGGATATAGGTTGAGGGGCTGGAGTTAGCGGCTCGGCGCCAAGTTTGAGACGCCCGAAAACTCCAAAATGATCGGAAATCGGTTTTGCGCGGGGATTCGTATCCAGCGCAATCCTGGCTTTCTCAGCGGCGATTTCGCGTAGATAAACAACATCGACGCGTTTATCCTCCACCGGCCGAAATCCAGAGACAAGTTTTTCGTCTTTGAAAACCGCCAAAGGATTCTTCCGGCCGGACAGGGTGGGACCTTTGACACCCGGATTCGTTGCCAGCCACAGGTCAGTAAACCCATCGTTCGAACGAAGGATTTGCTCACGAGTGGTTTTTATTTCATCTCCAAAAAAGTTGAAATCGCCGGCCAGGATGGCAGTTTGCTTCCCTATAATCCCCTTTATCGCCTCTAAATCCCGGGCTCTTGATTCGGCGGCGGCCGGAGCGCCATTCAAGTGAGTGGTGTACACAAAAAACTCTTCGCTACGCGAGCCGGGCTTTACATTTCTCAATTTCACTCCCAAGAACGGCTGTCGGCTCGGCAGTGCGACATTGTCTACGGGGCTTACGATCTCGAAATCCTGCGGACGAACGAGTATCGCCAGAGCTTGTTGATTTTCCCACATTTTTGCCCCGTACATTTTTTCAACGAGCACATAACCCAGCTTTTCCGCCACTATTTTGGCGGTGTTATAGCCCGTTTTCTGATTCACGGTGCTTTCCTGGAATGTGATGATGGACGGAGCCAACTCTCTTATTTCCGCGATCATATTTTGAAGCTGATCGGAGCTATCGGGAGTAATCACCGATTGGTTTAGCTGTAAAAGCGTAAGCTCATCCGCACCCAACTGTTTTTTGTTCTCAACCGCGTATAATTGGGACCTCAAATTCACTAGCGCCTCAAGCCGCGTGCGATTCGTATCTTTCCAGAATCCTGAAAGGATTCTGTCCAGTAGTTTTCTCCAGGGAGTAAGCTCAATATTCTCCCGCCTCTCGATTTCCCGATTGACCGCCGTCTGCAAAGCAGTCCCTAAACCACCCGCCAACCGCGCGCCAGTCAAATTGCGCGCCTGGCGCGTCAGGCTTGCCGACGCTTTTCTGGCGAGCCGCGCGGCGGATGGTATTACTCCCGTGGGCGCTTGGAACGCTTTGAGTTTGGCTTTGGTTTCTGCGGCATTTTGTGCGGCGAGGCGGGCGCCTGCGGAACTTTTCTTAACCGCCATCACCAGAAACGAGACGTTGGAACGCTCTCCACCCGCTGGGACGGATGAACCCGTCGCCCTCAAGTTTAACGGATGGTAATCGCCGTCGCTCACCACTCCGACGCCGGCAGAAGAACCACCGTCATAAGAAACCGCAATCCATGGCTCTTCACCGAGTTCCTCTTTCATAATGACGGCGGCTTCGGCATAAGTGACTCCTTTGCTCTCGCCGGTGCGGCCGCTGAAGGTCAACTTAAAAAACTTTCCTTTTGGAAAATCACGCGATGGCTTTGTAACCCCGATGATTTGTCTAGGCGCTCTTTCCCATTTTTCAACTGGGTTGTCCTGCGTCTGCCTGGACAAAAGCCTGTCCCATCCCTCCCGACCGAAATTCATAACCGCTTCATTTTGGATTTTCATCAGATTCTTTCCATCCAGATATACGGCTGTGGCTCCGGCCATAAACCAAAGAATGGCGCCCCAATCCCCGGGGAAATCCCTTGGCCCTTCATACTCAAAAGAGCCTGCTTTCACGGGCCGATAGGAATCGTGCCAAGCCCAATCAATGTGGTTTTCCTTTAACCCAATAAGAAGCGGCGGAACACCACCTGTCTCCTTCGACCGCAAAACGTTTTGACTTTTATCAATCTCATAAACCTTCTTGCTTAGTGAGATCACATAACCAATGGACGGCAGGAGGACATCGCCGTCTATAACCCTATGAATTTTGTTGTCTACCACGATGAGGTTTATCCTCCCAGTGCCCACTGCCATGCTAAATTGTTCATAATCCTTACCCGGCAAAATGCTATTAGGGCTAACCATCGGCATTATCACCGCGATACTCTGATTCTCCGACAAATTGTCCAGCCTCTCGGAATCCAGGACCACATCACTTTCTTTCCACTGGAGGGAATTGTTGTCACCAAAGCGCGCTTCTCCTCCCTGCATAGAATAACGGCCGGCTACAAACTGCCCATCTCCAGTAACACCGACATAAGCTTTGTTATATAAGGGTGCTGTGGCTTCCTTTTGACCCGGGTAGCGATAGGCATCTAGCGGCACATTTTTGATATCCAATACTTCCTCCGGACGGTTCTCCTGACGCTGTATGAGGTTATAAAAATCTCCTCTGGTGCCCGCCACGTGATAGCCAAAATTACTGATAACAAGATTGTGTTTCGGATCTTGTGCCGCGATTTGCTCCCCGAGAACCCGTGGAGAAATAAGGCGCCTTTCTTCATCAGAATAACTTAGAGGAATCGTTTTGGCCGCCACCGGATAGAGTGATACATTCTCCGAATCCAATGGGAATGAAAATCCCTGAACCCTCGTAAGGGGCGAAGAATCGGGGCGTTTATCCGATGGATACACAGAAGCCTCCACATTACCCTCGGCCAACGCGGGTTCTAGTCCATAGAAACTGTCATGGTAACGGGCCCCTCGAGTCGAGGCGGCCAATTGATTTGCCAGCGTCTTTGTCATAGCATTGTTTAGCTGTTGCGCATAGTCCGTTAGATTGCGAAACGTCGCGCGGGCGTCAATTCTTTCCTTGTATTTGCCTTCGACATATTTGTCTTTGTCATCTATCAATTTGCCATCGGCACCCCTATCAAACTCTAGGAGCACGGAGGGTGCATGTTTCTCCACAAATGTTTCTCCTGATTGATCCAGCCGCCTTGCGATCTCCCGGTAATCCTGGGGGGTGTGTGGATGTCTTGCCTCAAACGAATTTTTTGCCTGCCAGAATTGATTAACGGTTTGCCTCGATCTCGAAGCGGCCCCATGATAATCCTCAGCTATATTAACAAGCGGCGGCACAAACAAAACAAATTTGGCGGGAGCTGGCGTTTCCACTCCATCCCAGAAAAGGCCTGTAAAACGCTGAGTGTCATTTTGATAGGCCGCTCCAAACGCATAAAACGGAAATAAAGCTCTGTGAAGTGTCAAAAGGTTGTTTTCTCCGAATGCACTAAGCGTCTGACTCCCCTTTTGAACCGGACCCAGTGCACGAATCAAATCGTCGCTCGCTACGTTCAGGTCTACGCCCATCGTATCGGAATCCGTGGTCACAACGCGAATTAAGCCTAAATTATACAAGCGCTTCAGATCCGCGTATTCTTTCAAAGATAAAACATTGTCTAAATCCTCCTTTGTCGCATCTTCTCCCTGGCGGTTATTTTTAACCACAAAGGTCACCGACAGAGTATTCCTCAAAGCCTTCAGTTCTTCATCTGTAGTAGACTCAAGCGAGCGGCCCAGCACCTCCTCACGACGCAACCAGCTTTCAATCAGCGCTTTGCCAAATAGGCGCATTTCGAGCCCGAGCGTTCTTCCCTCTCCCAAAACGTGCACATGATGTCCGGGTGTGTCCAGCACCTGGTCCTTAAAATCAGCTAAATCATCCAAGGCCAAACCGAAAGCCGCTAAGACGCCTATTTTCTCTTTAACTTCCGATTCCTTAAAAGACAGGAAACGGGGATCTCTTGTTAAGAAATTGAGCGCTTGTAATTCTTGAAGTGACGCCTCAAATGTTTCTTTGGAAACGCTTTTTAGCCGTTCACCGTTTCTTTCGTTCATACGCTTGACCTGCTCGACCGTGTCACTTTGTTCAGCCTTGATGACTCCGCGGAAGTGTTTTGCACGGATGGCAGCAATCCGGCCTTCAATTTGATGAAGTGTCAGGAAATCACGGGTTCCAGCAACGGGTTTCAAAAGTTTATCCAAATCTTTTACGTAGGCCGCCTTATTGTCTTCCAGCTGCTGCACCAATTCCTGCCGGTTCTGTTGATGCTCACCGTAAACGGCCAATGCGTTTTGATACCAAGAGTCTTCGAAACGAACAGGTTCAATCCAATACTCGAAAATAGACCCTGCCCTTTCGTCATTCTTGTATCGAAGATAAGGGTAAAGATCCCGGATATCGCGCTGGATATAACCTCCCGGAAGATAATGGGTATCAATAAAACGAAGATTACCCGCGCGGCGAGCGATAAGTTTTATCAGGAAATCAATTCCTAAAAATGGAGAGAGGATGAGAGAAATAAGTGTCCCGTACCGTGCCCGCAAATATCCCCAGCGTTGTCCAAAGTAGTTCTTGTATTCGAAATCTTGCCTCACCGCTTCGCTTTTCAAATAGAGTATGCCTTTGCGAAATTCAATATCTTTTCGGATCGCCGGATCCACCACCGCCTCACGGATTTCATCGATTAACCTATGTTTCATGGATCCCGGTTTCACCGCTTTCGAAGCCTGCTGAAGCGCCAGACGCCCGCCTGAAGATTTCTTTTCAGCCGCGGCCTTTTGGTACACGTCCACATAACGGCGCACCGACGGCTCCCAGTGAAGCCCTGTGTTTCGCGCGTTCTCGCGGATTTGGCGCCTGTCATCGGGGTAATTCGTGTAAATAGTCATGAGTTTCCAAATCGCATCGTGCAATGCCCTTTCCTTTTGCGCCGAATCGCCCTTCGGTGTTTCTTTAAGGAAAACCGCGTTGCCGGTTTTGGTGGCGGGATCGTATTCTTGACCAAAATCCACAAGTCCGCCTACAGGAGAAAATACGGCGGGTACACCCTTGAGAAGCGCCACACCAGCCTTAGTCCCAAAAGGTTCGAATTCGGAGGCATAAACGAAAATCTGGAGGCCGTCAAACACGCGATTCGTTCGGTCATGCTCTTCGGATTCGGGCGCATGGATGAAGGCAACCTGCTCAGGCCATTTGGCTTTGAGTGCCTGCATAAGCGCTTTGACCTCGCCCGTATAGGGATTATTAGGATGACCGTCGCCTATGAAGATGAATCGTGCATCTCCGTCCGTCTCCTCAAGAATCTGACCGATAACGTTGATAAGTTCTCTAGAGCTTTTTTGAGGATCAATGCGGGCCACGCTGCCGATAATCACGGTGTCCGGACCTCTCGGGGCCAAACCGTATTCGGCCAACAATCTGTCTTCCGCCTGTACTTTTTCTTCTTCGCTCAAAACAGGCCAACGATCCAACAAAATGCCGTTGGCAATCCCGATGACGCGATCTTTCTTTCTTTGATACAAGTCATCATTGCCGTAGGCCTCTTGGCCGCTTAAGATTTCTTTCTCATTATTCGGGGAAACGGGCACGATAAATTGCGTATGGAAAAGCTGTGCGCGTTTGGCATTAAAGTATTCGGGGTGTCTTTGAACACCGAACCAGTGTTGCCAGTCCACGCCCTCTTGCTCCGTGCGAAGGCCCAATTCATGAAATCGGCTCACATGAAAATCTTGTCCCTGCTGTTTGGGATTATGGTCCGTCGCAATGTGCGCCACAGCGCCCAGCACCGGGTCCTTGGCGTATTTGGTCTCGAGGAAGAGGTCCACCCAGCCGGCCTGCCAATCATGGCCGTGAATTACGTCGGGCCGGCTTATCTTTCCGGCCGCTACAAGAGCCTTGATCGCCAAAAGTGGCGCTTCGGAGACAAAAATGGATTGTTTGAGCTGGTCGCCAGAATAGATTTTTTCTGTGAAAGGCGCATCTGTTTCCAACAGGTAATAGATCGCATGGCCCACTTTCTTTTCTAGGATTTCGACCGTGTAAGTTTCCCCGCTGATTGTTATCTGGAAAGAAACGCCTGTCGATACAGCGTCCGAAGGTCTCTTGCCTTTGTAACTGGGTAGAAATACGTAGGAATCAATGCCCAGGCGCGCTAGCTTTTGCGCATATTCTCCGACCACATCGCCGAGCCCGCCGGTCTTGATCACAGGGATGGCCTCGGGACTTATTTGGGCAACCGTGCGTATCGGATTCTCGGATAGAACATTCTTAATCGCAAAAAGCGTGTCCTCATGGGACAACACATGGCCGTTGTTTCTTTGTTTAATGGTTTTTAAGAGCGTTGAAACTTTTAAAAGCGCTTCTTGCACTTCCGGATGTTCGTAAAGGCGCTGAAGCCCTAGGCTCATCTCGGAGGAATGCTCAACAACCTTTCTCAACTGCTCGGTTATATCCTCAAGAGCCACTTTCTTCACTTCCTGGGTGTTGAACGCGTCCACAGTCTGGCCTTGAGGCAGTACGGCGATGAAAACGCTCCGGTATTGGCGAAGATTATTCACGCTGTTGAGGCCAACTCCCTTTGCCTCTTCAACCACCTGAAATCCTCTCTCTTTACCTTTGGCGGCGAGTAGAATGAAATCCTCTAAAGGCAAGTCAACGCCCAATTCATTTTTTGTCACGCGCTTGGCGGCCCAGCGGCGTTCCTCGCCCGCATCCACATGACCGGTGGCCGAACCGTCCTGTTTGCCGGGATTAAATTCCTTACTATCAGCCCTTGTTTGAATATAAATTTTCCCTGTGGCCGGATCGAAAACAAACACATAAACCGTCGGATGCCACAAACCTTCATCCCGCACCTGCTTGAGCGAGCGAACCTTCCCGGTGTCGTTGCCATTAATGTCCAACACGTTGGTCCTCTCCACTTTCGCGAGACGGGCAGCAGCTACGGCTTGTATAAACTGCGAAGTGGCTTTGTAAGAATCGCCGATGTGAAGAGAAACTTTTGAATTCACCGGTGCCTTTTCATTAACCGCGAGCGTCCTTATGTCCTTAAGCTCCAGATCGCGTGCCACTTCCTCGTCATTCCCTAATTGATTTCCGTCTTCGTAAAACTCATCTCCAAAATAAAACACCCACCGAGGATCACGGTTCGTGGACCGGATAAAGTCCTTGAGTGCATAGGCTTTTCCTGTGATGGTGACATCGGTAGAGTTGTTGCCGCCCGAGCGCAGTTTAAACTGGCTAGAAGCGCCTAGATGAACGCGCAGGTGATCCTGCAACTGTGACCTGATGTCCACTCCCTCTATTTCAGGAGTGGGTTTGACCGTGAAGCTTGCGATTTTTTCACCACCGGACTTTGTTACGACTCCGCGGGCCTGAATCGACGGCCAACTCAAAGTACCACCTTCTCTAACCATCCTGTCCCACTCCTGTTCGGTGACAATCGTCGGCCGCCAATCCATATTGCCGTCAGCCCAGGACATGTCGAATTTTATCTTGCCATACTTTGAATTCTTCGTTTCGCTTCCCCAGGCTTCGATCTGGTCCGGAGTCAAACGGAAACGCTGCGGTGCAAAGCTTCTCAGAGCTTCAACCACCGGTTCCAGTTCCGTGACTGCTATAAGCCTGGAATTGTTATAAACTTCATCCGGTTTTGGTGTTCCATTGGTATCAAAAATTATCTTGCGCCCGCCTCCGTTTAGGTAAAAGGTTAGGTTTGTGAGCGCCGAGAGATCCGCCCCCATTGTGGCTTTGATCGGCGCAAAAACGCGGCGCATGTGCACGGTTTCCGAATTGCCCGAGATCACGGCAACTTTGACGCCTGCTCTCAAAAGCTGGATCAAGACGGCTACGAGATCGGCGTACTCGAGATCGGCCAATGAACTTTCACCATCTTTAAGTTTTTCAAGCAGCGTCTTATCCACATCAAACACAAACGCGCCTTTTTGGATGATCTCCTGCCAATGAGACCGGATGATCCCAATGAGCCCTGTAACCTGAGTATTATCCTGGAAAAGGCCAGCCAAACGAGCACCTGCCGAGAGACCCACTCGCTCCCTCATGCCGCGCTGGACGCCTTTAAGCACCAGAGGTTTAAGATACATCGAGACATGCGCATGTCCGGGAAACCGTTCCGCTGATTCGCCAGCTACTTTGGATTCTTTCTCCACCATTTCCACTGTAGCGACGCGATGAAGATTGTTGGGATCAAAACCCCGCTCGACAAGATATTGAACAGCCTCTACATCCAAATAGCTCGCCCTCTCGTATTTGCCCTTCTCGGTGCGCGGACCCTTTTGATCCGGTGTAGTCCACATCAAACTTAGAGTCTCCGCCAGCGTAGCATTGACGGTGCCATCCTGATTCTGGCTGAAAAGCTCGACGCCGTACCTTTCTAAAATTTCGGGATGATTCATCGCATACCACAGATAGGGATTGAGCGAAATATGAGAGTTCTCCCTGCCATAGGACCGCACCTGTGGATTAAAACTCTCATCCGTCGGATCATTTGGATTAGCATAGGGTTGACCTTCTAGTTTGAGATGGGAGACGGGACGTTTGAGATCCTCGGGAGCTCTGGGGATATAAACCTGGTTGCCATTCAAACGAGTCGGGTTATCGGACCGGCCGAAGAAATACTCGGTGCCTACGGGATCTCCAAACTCGTTGGTTTCTTTTCTCTCGACGCCCTGCCGCAACGCCTCGTCAATTTGTGTCACGATATTTTCATTGGAAATTACATGATCAAACATGTCACTAAATCTGACAAAATATTCGCCGGTGCGTTTGTCATAATAAGTTTTATCTTTGGAAACCGGATCTACACGGACTTCGTATTGATCTTCGCGTCCATAACGCCTGAGAGACAACACCCGAATGAGATCCTCTCCAATCATGTGGGTCTTGCTCAGGTGTCTCTCATAAACCTCAAACACCTCTTTGTTGGTGCGGCCAGGCGTCTCGGTCATGTGCGCATGGTTCATGATGAAAATACTGGTGACGGACGGAAGCTTGATTTGCCGTCCAGACACCAGCGGATCTGGAACCGGCAGTCCAAACCGCCTGCGAATCACATGATCAATCGTTTCGGGATGTAGTTGAGCGCCATTCGAAGAAGTGGTGCTGCCGGATCCCACCGAAAATACATCCTGCTGTTCAAGGTATAATAGCGACAAAAGCGAAGTGGATGGCGTTTGGGGAAATACCGCGTTGCCGTCGGCATCCAAAATGAAGATAGGATTATTGTTGGAATCAAGAGAGGCGATGCCGAAATCCACGATGTAATTCTCCGGGTGGGCGGCGTCCCCTCTCAAATCCAGATTATCAAGCGCTTCCTGGCCGACAACTACCCTCGGGTCCCCGACGTCTTTGCGCTTTCCTTTATAGTCTTTATTCTTGCCCATCTCCCAGTGGATCGGATGGGCGTAGCGCGCGTAGAGCGTCGCGGGCTGAATGGTTGAAACTGTGGTATTCAGCGCCTCCGGAGAATCGGGATCCAGCCCCAGCATTTTGGCAATCACGTACTGGGAAACCACGAACTGCTTTTCTCTAGCCAGTTGACTGGCTTTCACTGCCTCCAGATCTGAAGGGCTGTCGACATTGAAAACACGGGTCTTGTAATACATCGCCTCGCCATAAAGATTTCTCACGCTGTTGCCTACGATGCCGCTCTTTTTCTCGCCTTTTTTGTGGAAATTGGGATTGGCGTGAAGAATGTCCTGATTAATGATACGCGCCGTGTTCAACAGATTCGCAATGAATGAAACAGGCCCAAGCGACGGGTCTACTTTTGAGAAATCGTATTCTTGCCGATAGGCTTTATCTTTCTGATCGGCTGTTTTCTTAAGCTCGCCTGCCAGAATGGACGCGTACGAAGTTTCATCTTTGTAGGTATCCGGAATTCTGAGATCAAAGATATTTCGGAAAGCCGGGTGTTTTAGCATTAAGCTAAAAACCTGCATGTTGTCACCAACACCAAAGATGTATCCCAGGTGAGGGAAAGAACGTTCGCCCTGCACTCCCGACCCTCCGCCGTTGTCGGTGCCCGGCGAAGAGGCCGTCCTGTGTTCTATTTTGGTAACCGGTTGGAACAAGAAATCTTTGAGAGCTCCGACAAAACCGCCACCGCCACCCACGCCGAAATAAGAAGCGCGGGGTCTGTGGCGGATCATCGTGAGCACTTCATCGAAGGTAGGAAATACCGAAGGCGGCGGAAACGCTTTTCTGTCAGCTTTATTTTCAGCAGGCAGAGGGTCGGGCAGGGTTGGATAGTCACCGAGTATAACTTGAGAGAATGTCTTGCCGCGCAATGTAGCCTCGGCATGAATGATGTCAATCATTTTTTCCTGAGAGATCCCCCAGCTGGAGTAAATCTCCGAGAGCAATTTGAAATTGTCGCTCTTGACAGCATCAATATGCTGTTTGATCAATTCGACGTACTGGGGGAAGCCAAAGAATGAGGAAAAGCCATCCGCAAAATCGGAAGCTTTCGCCTTATAAAGCCTGATGGCCTCATCAATAGGCATGAACTCATAGGCCGCCAAATTGAAATAGTGCTTGGCTTTTTTAAGCATCAGTTCCCTATCATCATTTAGCAAGCTGTCCCAATTCTTGCCGGGGAAGAATTTGGCGGCAAAAACTCTGGCTTTCTGATCTTTGAGCGTTTCCCTTCCGGCATCATCGGTCGCCGAATAAGCTGTAAGCTCATCGTTTTTGGCTTTAAAAGCGCTCACTTCTTCTCTCGTCAAAGCCACCAGATAAACCGTGCGCAGCTCCTGATTGTTGTAAGCGACGCTTGGGTCTCTCACGTCGGTTCTGAAATACCCTATATCACCCACCTGAATCAGCCGCTGGCGGTTAATCGCGGGGAATATCATTTCATTGAGTTTCGCAGTCGCGGCCTGACGGAAGCTTTGGCCGGCCCTCACGTGATTTCCCAGTTGGTCCAAAGCATCCGGGAATCTATTTTTCGTAGGAGAGCGTCTTTGGAGCATGATATTTCCATCGGGATCCACCGGCACAATGCCGATCGAAGCATGAAGACCACCGGTTTTATGCACATCTTGCACAACCGCCCGGCCGATGATCCTGCGGGTTTCATCATAGACATCCGCCAACTCATCATCCGAGGTCGTCAACAAAGTGTCATCATGATTCATCGCCAGCCGGGCGCCATCCACGGGGACAGGTTTTGAGGTCAAACCCACTCCTTTGGAGCTTGTAATATACTCGGATGTTTCCCTGGCCCCAGGCTGGGCAGACCGGCCGCGGCTGGCAAGCGTTTGAATCCAAAACCAAATCTTTCTGGGAAAACTCCAAGCAGGCCGTGACAACCCTATGCCTTTAGCACTGGTGATATATTCGGTAACTTCTCGGCGGCCCGCTTCGGCAGAACGCGTTGCCAACCTCGCCGCGTCCTGGCCCGCAGCTGAGGACTTTATAAAATAAACGTGGCTTCTTATACCCAATACAGCTTTATGCTCCTCGATTGTGCCTTGAGTTATAAACCATCTATAATCTATCTCGTGTACTTTGAAGGGCGAAATTGCATGAATATTCACATGTGGAGAATTGCGGGCAATGACTGAAGAATCGAACTTAAAATTACGGTCTCCGTGCGCTTCATATTGAATAAGCGCTTCAAATAAAACATCCGCAGCGCCGGTACCCCGATAATCCGGATGCACAAACACGAACCGCATAGAACCGCTTCCGCCGGACGGATAAGAACCATAGTCATAGAAACCAACAACACGCTGACCATCTAGAAGAAGAGTCGTTCGTATCCCCGTTTCCTTTTCATATTCTAACTCAGCATAAAGATTCTTTAGTCCTTGAAGACCGGCGCGATATTTTTCAATATTCTCTGCTGTCAAAATTTTGGTCGTGAATTCATGATACAGTTTGTCAGCTTTACGCGTTACGTGCCAAATGATCGTATCATCGGCATCATGCAAATGCAGTGGTGGAGTTTCGATAAGAATGTCGTAAAACTGATTCCCAGCCAACCTCGCCCCGTCCTGGCGGGCAGCAGGTTTTGAACCCAAACCCGCTCCTTTGGAGCTTGTAATATATTCTGAACTCGCCAGCCGGGCGGCTCTGCTTTCAATATCGGCAAGACTGGACCAGCCGCCTTCAAAGATCTTGAGTTTTCCGTATGTCTCTCCGTTTTTTTCTGAATCCAACAAAGTCTGCACCAATCTTCCAAAACCGGATGATTTGATATCGTCTTTTTTACCTTCATCGAGCGCCACAATCACTTGAGGGTACTCCCTCATATGCGCAGTCGGGCCCAGATAAAAAGGTACATACAACAACCCTTCCGGTTGTAGCAGCCACAAGAAATCATCAGTGCCGGAATCCCCGAACGCGGCGACCAGATCTTTTGGCTTCCATTGGTCCAACTCTTCCCGAATAACATCGAGTTTTCGAATTCTGGAAAATTTTGCAAACAAAGTGCCTCCGGACGGGTAATAATCCTCTGGCAAGCTCTGTTGCGTAGCATCGATCAACTGTAAGGCGAGCTCTTTTACTTTTATTCCCAGGTGTTTTATGGCGTCGTCATGAAAGGTCAATGAGATCTCACTGCCATAAAGCCCAAAATGAGTGTCTTCAAAACCGGTCGCGCGCCGGATAATAGCTTCCAATTCGTCCGATGAGACAGTGCCGCCGATCTCGGTTTGAATCGGGTCAGTTAAAAATGCTTGCGCTGTCATCCCTTTGGCCACCGCGACAAAAGCACCGGCCAACGCGTGCAAGGCAATCAACTCCTGAGCCTTCGGGATGTCTTTATCCGTTCTCTGGAAAATGGTTTCGTTGCCAGCCGCGTCAAACGTTACGCGACCTCTGCCTGAAATAAAGTAGATCTTGAGCCTTTGAATCTTTTCCAATTGGCCTGCCCGTTCCAACTCTTTCCTAATAACATCGGCGACCCGTGTCTGGATGGACTGATTGGCTGTGGCTTGGGTAAGAGGCAGGTAAGGACTGCCACTGATCAAAACCACGGGTTTATTTTCAAGAAGCGCCCTCAAGATTTGCTGGAAATTGATGTCTTCGGTGCTTAACGGCTTCGTGGCTCCTTCGGTGACGGTATTGTCGATGTCCGCGATAATACCTGAGACATGAACCTTTTTATCGGCATCAAAGTGTTTGGGAAGAACCATCCGAACCCCCCCGATGTGGTCGGCGAGGCCTTGGAGCAGTGTTTCGCGGGGCGTGTTAGGGTCTTGCGAGTGCAGATACTTCGCGGCTTTGAGAAGCGTGGCAATAAATTCAGGGTATTCCAGATTAAATCGAATGCCTGCAAACTGGCTGGGGTCGCGTCTAAGGCTTTCGACCTCCACTTCCACGGTAGACCAAGCGGCATCGGAAACTTCGCCTTCTTGAATCATGATTCGAGCGTTAGGAGGCACGAGCGTAAGATAAATCGACCGGTGGTGACTCGTGAGATGTGCACCTTTGTCATATTCCTTAATCCGAAAGGCTGTTCTTCCATCTCGCGGCACTAGGCGCACCAGGTCTGATTCTGGTACATCGACGCCGACTTCTTCTTCCAATTCCCTTTTGGCCGACTGGCGCGGTTTCTCACCGGCCATCACGTTTCCGGCCGTCGAGATGTCACGTTTACCCGGGAAAAGTTTCTTGTCCACCGCGCGAGTTTGTATCAGAATCTTAACTCGTCCGTCCTTGTCCAACCGCAGAAGCGCCACGTGGATATCCTGCACCCACTCATCGGCTTTCACGTCCTTGCGGGGCTTTGTTAAAATGTTTCCATCCGCATCTCTCAGGAAATTCCCGTTTTCATCCATGAGATCCATTCTCTCTTCTGCAAGGCGAGATCCGGTAAGAGCCTCTTTCAACTGCCCATAAGCCTCCATCACCGCCGGCGGAATTTCGACTTTCTCGATAGTTTCGAATGGCGGATAGGGACGCGTGCTTATTTTCTCTACTTCGTCGATCGCGTGACCTGCCATGCGCAGGACATCCTCCGCAGACATCGCCGCGATCGCGTCGGCGCCTTCGTAGCGATACGCGGCATGGCTAATCACCCTGGGCTTCACATCAAAGAACGGCACATCCTTTATCTGCTTCGCGAAACTTGCCCTTCCCCTCGTTTGTATGTAGGGCTGCTGCATCAAAACAACCGTGCGAGGCTTGAGAGACTGCTCTTCCAAAACCTTCACGCCAAAACGCACGTTTTCGACGGATGTGGTGGACTGGGCGTCGATTAGAATATCCTCGGGGGCCACATCCATCGCCGTCAAAATCGCGAAATAAAGAATCCCTTCTGGGATTTTGGTGTCAAAACGCGTATTTTTGTCCAAAAGTCTGTTTAAGACGAGTTTTTCAATGGGGGTGGAAGATAATTCGGCAGGAGTAACAACATCTTTGTAATACTGTTCCCAGGTTTTTTCACCCGGCTTAATACCGGCTTCTTTTTTGGCTCTATCTTTTTCAATTTCGATATGAAAACGTTTTTGCACCTCATTCCAGAATCCCTGTTCGTCATCGGCTTTAAGCGCCGCAAGCTCATCCAGCACTTGGTCGACCCTGTCAAAAATCCTGGTCTCCAAAGATTTATCGGAGAGATCATTTTTCTGCCTCAACTGATTAAGTGTGCGCGTGCCGTTTCCGACGCCGCCGGTGACGAGAATTTTACTGCGATGTGTTTTCCATTGTTCGGCCAATCTCACTGGCACCTCAAGCGAATCCGAGCCCATACCCCACAGGAGGTCATAGTCCGCCGGGAGTGGTTCTTGTTCAGCCAGCCAATCCATGAGGGTCTGCGTATGAGCCGCCACAGCCAGGCGCGCGGCACCCGGCAGTCTGGAAATAATAGGGACCATGGAACCCGACAGCCGGACATTGGGTTGTAATGATCCAAGCTGCCAAAAATGGCGCTCGGCCGGCTCGAGCTTGACTAAAATTCTCACGGTCTTTGGATCGATGGAAACGATGTTTCCGCCAGGTCCCTCCACAAATTTATAATTACTGAAATCAAAATGATCGGATAAAACAAAGTTTCCCGGAGACACATTGGGATCGGCCGGGTTAAATTCGCTTTTGTCCAAAGCGCCTTTGATTTCAGGAAAACGAAATAGAGGCAATTCAATGAGGCGTTCTGTCGGTTTTATCTGGTTTTGATTGATAACCACTAAATACCGCTCCCCTCCCTCTATTTCCGCAACAAACGCAGTAAAATCGTTCCCGTTCCCGGGACTTACCGCAAGAGGCGTTTTACCTTGATACGCCCTGCCGTCAGGCAAGCGGTCGAAATAACCCGCGCGCACCTCGTTGTAAGCTCTTTCAAGGTCGAGGCGGCCATGACCCGTAGCGCTCACATCTTTCAAAACACGTATGAAAAATGCATGTGAGAATTTTTCAATCAGTCTGTAAAGCGCATGTTGACGCCGCACATCGCTGAATAAAATGGGATGTGTAAATATCTGATCATAATTCTGCCCGCCCAGCGCCAGTAGAACACCCTCCTGGATGCGCCCAAACTGGCTCTTTGAAAAGGGATCCATGCGTGAAAGGTCCACTTCGCCTTCGCGCGCCTGAATACGCATTAAAATTTCCAGAGCATGGGCCCTGCGGAGGAAATCATTCTGGTAAAAGTTTTCGATGGCTTTCAAGCTGTTTTGACGGGATTTCAATACGTCATCGGAAAGCGGCACTAGGAAAAACGCCGGGACCGCTTTAAATTGCGGCATGGACCTCAAGGCTTCAAACCAGGCCAAGCCGCCCTCCATGACCACCAAACTGTTGGATTTAAAAATACCCTCAACACCCCGGACGCGTTTAACACTTCCATCCGTCATCTTCCTTGTTATATTTTTAATGGCCAGCCCTTGGAGTTGTTTATTGACAAGACGTGCTATAACAAGACTCTTTGTTTTTGGCGGGACAACAAGTTTCTTATCGTTAGGTAGTTTGGCATTGACGAGAGCAAGGATTTGTCTAAAGCCCGCGTCACTTAGGATGTTCTCGGTATCTGATTTAGTACTGAGATTGTCCAGCGCCTCAACTTTTTCTTCCCATCCTTCGATTTTTAAATCTTCGGCCTTGAACCTTACAAACGCAATGACATCAACCGGTCTGGCCCATTTAAGCAGGTCACTTTCATTCTTGATAAAATGATAATCCACTCCGTCGACTTCCATGCTTCCATCGTCTTTTTTTCTAGGATCGCGGGTGTGGAACAGCACAAATCTTTCGACGATATCATGATATTTTCCGGGCGCCACCGTATCGGGTGGGTTAGCCATCAGATCAAAGGCTGCCTTCCAAAGCGACCCTTTGCCCGAACCCGAAGCGGCGGAATAAATAAGAAACTTGGATTGAGTTTCGTATTTTGCAAGCAAGCCCTTGGCTTTCAAATCTCTAATAATATCCGCAAGCTGATCGGCAGACATGTCTTGAAGGGCCGTGCCGGTGTGCGAAATGGCCTGGTATTCCGACCCTCCGAGCGCTTTAATGTCTAAAAGTAAGCGCAAAAAGAACGCCTTTGCGAAATTCTCGGCCAGGGACTCAACATTCTGACGCTTAGTTTCGTCCGTGTACCCAAACATATTTTCAAATCTGGCATCATACTCGCTGCCTCTCTTGATCTGCTCGACGCCTTCCTTAACGCGATTGAGCTGTCCTGCGGAAAATTTGTCATGAGCCGACAGATCCGCCTCGCCGTCCCGGCTGGAAAGACGCATCAAGATTTCATAGGCGAGAACCTGACGCTCATAATCCTTCGAGTAGGTATCACGAATCACGCGAATACTGTTCTGTCTATTTTTTTCCACATCGGCCGACATCTGAGAAATATAAAACGCAGGAACACCGCTGTATTCCGGCCTGGCTTTCAGTGTTTCCACCCATTGTCGGTGAGCGCGCATCATTGTCAAACGGCGGCCCCCAAAGATATTCTCAAGCCCAGGAAATGTGATTTTTTCAGAGCCGGCTGGGGGATTAACTGGAGACATATCTTTTAAGGGGATCGCTTCAAGATTTCCATCTATCTCGGCCGTTATAACGTGTCCCTGGCTTTCCAACTCGCGAATATGGGATTCGTCCGTCATAAAATAACGGATGCCGCCGCTTTCTACCATACCCTCTTCCTGGCCCGGCGCTCTCGCCTTAAGAACAACCATGCTTTGGATTAAATCACCGTAACGGCCCACGGGAGGCATCTCAAAGGCCGTGTCCCAGAGCTCTGTCTTGACAGTACCGGGCGGCGCAGAAAAAAGTAGCAACTTAGACAAGCTTCTGTGTGTTTTAAGCACACGGCGCGCCACTAAGTTGCGTAAAATATCCGCCAACTCATAGCTTTTCATTTTTTGAAGCGTGCCCACGATGGTGTCCGCCGCCAGGCGGGCGGCCTGGTCGCCATTTTGCGGGATCACCCAATGATGCGCCGATGACGGGCCGAGTTTAAAATAGATCCTTAATGTATTGCCCACCACGTGCACGTTCTCACCCAGAACAAATTCCTGAGTATTCGCGAATTGATCTACCAAAAGAAAATTGCGGTGAGGGTCTATTTCGGGAATCGACTCCATGGGCACATAAAAAACGCCATCTCTCTCCCAGGCGGCTTCGTTGCGAACCTCTAAAAATCTACTTCCGTCTCCCAGCGTGCCTATAAAAGCGCGTGGGCCCTGCTCGGATTCCATAGAAAAATCCGGTGTCTGCCAAACAAAACGGCGGCCGTCCGGCAAGCCGTCTAAATGAGGAGCTTTTTCAATCTCCACGACGTCATGGTAAACTCTGCTGACAGCGTCCGGATCCAGCGCGTTTACTCCTCGCAGAAAATGTCCGAACTGCAGATTCAAGAATTCTTCTCTCAATTGAGTGGTATACCGCTGTTTCAAATCCTCATTATCGCCGGCCCAACGATTGACTATCACGTGGCCACCCGCCTTCGTATAATCATGCCGGTACATGATTTGGATAACTCCCTCCAGCACACGGTTATAACGGTCATTTTCAGGATCCGTCTCTCCTTCGGAGTACTCCGGCCGCTTCTGGCGGCGGAAAAGAATGGGGCCCTCTCTATCAGATAATCTAAGGTTTGTTTCATAGGCAAGCGCGTGAGCGAGCGCACTGTCATCCGCGGAAAGACTCGGTTTTTTAAAGTCATGCAACCGCTCGTTCAGGTCCTGAATGAAATCACCGGATTGAATCATGCGCGCATTGGCTAAGGCAATTTCATCTAGCGGCCTCTGTTGGTGAACCCATTTTCTGATGGCAGCCCTGTACCTAGGAAACTCTTTGAGATCAACCTCTCCCGCTCCGTCATGGATTCTGCGATTGATAATGCGAGACAACTCTTCATAAGCGCGTAAGCGGTCTCGCGGTGATTCAAACATCCCCTCTATCCACCGGGTATTTCTTTCACGCATGAGCATTTCATTGTCGTCGAATGGCGAAATGAAAATGGGTAAAATGCCGGGATATTCAGCGACGAACCTTTGAAACCACGCATAGCCGCCTTCAAGCACCGTCAACTTAGGCCCTTTAAATACTTCGTCCATGCCTCTGATATGCCTCGTGACGACTAGGGCATTGGATACCACTTGCTCAACGGTGTCTCCGGGGACAATCATGCCGCTGCTGCTGGCAGGGATGGAGATCCCGACGAGAGTGAAGGGTTTGCTGTTACGCGTGACGACAACCCGAGTCCCTTCAACTTTTTCCACCTTATCTGAAGCCTGGAATTTCCATGCTCCGTCTACGCCCTCTATCCTGACAAAGGGTTCTTCAAAACTTACACTCGCCGCTCCCTGCACCTGCTGATTGACCAATAGATGAATCACGCCGTACTGAATTAATTCCAGGATCCTTCGCGCGGTGCGAAAGAGATAACTGCCGCCGGGACCGTCCTTTTCTAAGACTACGGAACTGCCGGAGAAAGTTCCGAACCTATCAATAGTATCCAAAATTCTATCAAGCAATCCAGATTTCGATTTTTTTGTATCCCTGGGAAATCTTGAATGATAAAGGTCAAATTTAGCTTCCAAATCCGCATATTCGCCGCCAAGCGCAAACATGTTGATGATGATGCTTTTGCCAGTGCCCGGACCCGCTGAAAAAATTATGAATTTCTCAGGCACATCGTACTCGGAAAGGTCGCCGAGCTTTCTTATCATTGCCGCCTGCTGATGCGGAGAGAGGTTCCCAAGCGCTTCGTCTGTCACGTGAGCCAAGCGGGCGCCGGTACGCCCTTCGACTTTTCTTAGCGCCAACCGCGCAGCGTCATCTTTGGAGAAAGTGCCGAGCACGTCCAGGGCATCGAGAGTTGTCTGGAGTGTTCCTAGGCTCTTGGCGTCCACCTTCATGAAAGCCCCGGCTCTAAATTTTTTTTCAAAGCGATCCCACACTTCTACAAAATTATTTATTGCACGCTTTTCTCCGGGTTTTGCTGCAAGTTTTTCTCCGATTTTCTCCTTAAGATTTATCTCGAATCGATCCCAAGCTTTTCCAAGAAAGAGAGTATGAGCCACAAGTCGACTCGTAAACGTAAGCACATCGAATGCCGTCATAACGATATTGACAATAAAATGCGCGCCGCTGATCAAGAGGCCGATACCTCCCATCACAAAGCCGAAAAGGGTGAGCTTTACGAGGCTAAACGCGCCTATAAGAACCTTCGCTAAAGGATTCTGAAGATGACGGATGCGAAGTGGGCCGACTCGGTAAAGCAGCGCGCTATAGAACACCACAAACGCATAGGCCACAGCCGGAGATGCCGCTATGTACATCCATGTGTCATAAGGCACGTCTCCAAACACAGGGACAAAAAAGAAAGACAACATCAAGACGGCTTGTTTAATTCCGCTTGAGGCTCGCAAATACACGGATAAAAGAGATTCCCGGCCAAGACCCACGCCTTTGACGCTTGTGGCGTATGTCGTTCTTTCATCCTTACCTTCTCCTGCCGCTGTGCCCTGAGATGATACGCCCGTCACCCAGAATGCTAAAAGTCCTAGGAAGTTCCAAAAAAACCAAAGCGTCCCTTTAATTCTCCCACCTACATTCTCTATCGCGGTGAGCCAGGTCCCGAGATTGATGGTGTTCGACGCGATGAAAGTTACCAATATAAGAAACTTCGGTAACAGGGAAAACGGATCCACACCCCCTCCGAAAAGATCTAGCGCGTATAACAGTATGGCGTAAGGCGCCCGGCGATTTAAAATCGTATAAAACCCTATGGCGAATAGAAAATCTAGTTTGACAGCGATGGGGACATAAGGAGAAGCAATAAGCCTGGCTAGAGTTTTACTTCCTCCACCCATCGCGGTGCCGGACGCCCATTTCCTTGTGGTAGTTCCGAGATAGGCCAGCATGTCTGTTTCCTGACCTTCCCCAATGTGTACAGAGTCATCATAATCGGACTCAATTCCGTGCGCTTCAAAACTCATCGCCACAAGAAAGTCCTCCGACACATCATCCGGCGCTGCGCCTTCGTAAGTGAAGAGATACTCATTCCTAAGTAGGGCATTATGCCCGTGAAAAGAAGGTGAGCCTACCCAGGCACGCACTCTCAAGACGGGACCCCAAAAAGTGCCGATCGCCCATCGGACCATGCGTGTCGTGAGCGAATAAGGAGCATTGAAAATGTAAGTGCGGTACTGAATAATGCCGAGCCTTGGATTTTCGGAAAACTTCGTGGCCGAATTCATGAGTTTGCGCGCGTCTTCCATGCGTATCTCGGTGTCGGCATCCACGAAGAAAGCAAGGTCAAAGCCTTCAACAAGGGGACGCACGTCTTGAATAAGAATGGCCTTGTAGCTTCCGACACCGGGCTTCGTGAGGCTCGGCGAAGGCTTGAAAGCCACATAGGCGCCCGCGCGGCCGTATTCGGCCAAGGCATCAGCCTTTTTCTCGGCAAAACCCGCCTCGGTATCGTTAATAATTACCACGAAACGGAACTTCTCATCCACGCGGCGCTGAATGTCGGCGTCAGAGGCCGTAGGGAAGGCGTGCCGGGCTTGTTCCTCATAGGCCCTTCTCACATTTAGCACACCCTGCACGGTCCACCAAACCGTTTGAGTTCTCGAATTCACAAAATGTTCTATGATAAGTTTTGCTTCATCCGAAGGGTTGGCAATCGGAATTTCTTGTCTATACCGGATATTGCGCATGGCCACTGCTTCTTGAGCCGTGATGAGCCTGCGCTCCTCAAGGTCCTCCACCAGATTAATCCAGTCACCACGGTGATTTTTGGCCACCCAGGCGCCTATCGTGTAACCATTGTCCTGCATCTTGTTGATGTCTTTGTCGTAGTAGTAATAGTAAGGGTCACTTGACTTAGTCACGAAACGCACCCAGAGGGACTGCAATTTATCCCAAGGCTCCACGTCGGGGATTTTGGCATTTTCCCTTCTTAAATAACCGTTCTCCCAGTTTCTGAAGCGTATGCGCGCGGTTAAAATGTCTAAATCGCCCAACCCCTTAAGATCAAGCGCTGAAATATCTTCACCCGGTTGTAAAAGAATACGGTTGTATTGTGCTCTGGAAATTTGATGCTGCCGCTTCTCATCCTCGACGATTTCGTTGTGCTCCCGCATTTGCTGCTCTTCGAGTGTTTCCATGGCCAGTCTGGCGCCTGTATTATCGGGATAATAGCGCCCACCGCGGGATTTATGTTTTAAAAGACTGCCCGCCTCTCTTAAACTGTGGTCATTGCCAAACCATGTGCCGATGGCGACGCCGATGGTCACCAGTCCCATAAACGAATGAACTATACCCAAAAGCGAAAAGCCCATAACCAAAACCGGAAGGCCTAGAAAGTAGGCGACGGTTGCGCCGACCGCCGCGCCGACAAGACCCGTCACGATTCTCACAACACGCCGATCTTCATTGTCGGCCTTGATATAAGTATTGCGCGTGTATTTGCCGATCAAGAGAGCCCCAAGCCATTGAAAGAAAAACCCGAACGTGTAGTAACTCAATATCACAAAGAGCCCGGTTTCAGCCCCTGTGACCGCCAATTGGAATAGTGCCGGCACATTGCCATGAACCGCAAAATCCCGCCAATAGGGGAGCACACCATGCGTCCATACAATTCTGAGGTACCAGAAATTCCAAGCCGCCCAGCTGGCCGTCACAGCGCCCCAGAAAATAAGGCCGGCCACGGCAGTTCGGCCGGGGGCAAAGATGCTCAAGAATTGATTAAATAACCAATGTGCCGACGACGCGATGGATCGGATGGGCTTCCTGAAATTAAATCCGAAGCTCACGCGCTGGCTCTCGAGAAAATCCAGAAGCGAGTTGGCCATCTGCTGTCTGAACTTTTTGTCGAAGCTCGTGTTCGGAGATGTTTCAGTGGATTCCTTGACTTTGAGTGCCGTCTCTTCAATATGCTCAAGCGACAGATAATCCTGGAAGATATAAGTGCGCATGAACGGGTCTCTATAACCCGTGACACGCGGCAGATTGGAATCCCGATGTAAGTCATTAAACGCTTCAAACATGAACGCATCGTCATAGGTGCGGCTCACGCCATTTTTGTTTTCTATATAGCCAAAATAATTCATCTCAAACCAAAAATCCATATAGGCCTTCACCTTCGTCACAATCTCTTTAGGAGAAGCACCTCTTTGTTTCATCGGATGAATCACGTTTTCGACTAAGAATCCGAGCATGGGTTCTGAGGAAATCTCGTGCATTACGTGTTTCGTGAGCACATCCCGATAAACGCGATCTCCCAAAGACACCCGAACCCAACCCACCTCCCGGCCAAAGCCGGACTTTGGTCTGCGGACAGCGATATAAAAACCGCGCGAATCTTCCGGACCTTCAATGGGATTAGCCGGAGTGTTAAATTCTTCGTATTTATTTTGCATATTAAACAAACGATTGACTAAATCCTGGTCCACAGACAACCCCAGATCCTGGGCATACGACTCAATGTCGGCCCGCGTCGCCAAACGCGCGCCCGGCGTGCCGGGAGCAGTATTTGAAGGAGCTACTGTCGGAGCAACGGCTGCCGGAGCGGCCTCGGCCGGTCGTCTCGGCAATAACCCATGAGGTCTTGAGCGTATCTTCCACAAAAACCAACCGAGAAGTTTTATGAGAATAACGGCAAGAAGAGAGGAAAATAAAATGGTGTAGAACCGGGACTCTATAATCGCAGTCCACAAATTAGGCACGCCTTTGTCCGCAAACGCGCCGTCGGTTTTGTCCGCCGCTTTGAGTGCGCTCGATGGGCTGGTCGACTTGGCGACTTGTATCGGAATGGGAGTGCGTGAACGCCTAAAAACTTCTTTAGCTTCTTTTTCCAAATCCTCCCAAGCTGTCGGAGGATTCATCGAAGGCGGAGCGAATGGGCCGGACATTTTTGTCCAGTAAGCGCGCTCGATAGGCTCCTGGCCCACTTCCTCGCTCATATCATCATAGGTAAGGATGATAGGTTCACGGCTCTTCGGATCGGGTTTGCGTTCCCAACGAATGAGGCCATTCGCATCTGTTCTATAAAGGTAGTCTTCATTCAATTGGACGTCTCTCTTCCAAATCACGGAGCTGCCGTCGGGTAAGTTTTGCCTTTGGAAAATAAATCTTATGTCTCCTATCTCCCCTTTAAGTCCTTTCGTCTCATAAACCGAGAAAAGGTCTTCGTTTCTATTGTCCAAGTAATTGCGTTCCCGCCACACGTTGACATAGTTGTCTTTGAGTCTGCCTTCCATATATATTCTGTAAAGATTCTGCCCCGTGGGCTGATAGGTCTGCACCCAGGACGAACCCGGCCACAACATCCAGGTTCTGAACACGGAGTTGCCTTCGGGAGTGAAGCCCAATTTATCCGTAATTCCTGCGATATTGCCCTCGGTCTTTCTGCCTTCGCGAATATCCACCACGTAGCTCGTCTGCACGTCATAGCCCATGCTGGGATCCGTCAGGGTATCCGTAGACAAGAAGTCGGCATTGCCGTATATGGTGTAATAATCGGGACCTCTGTACTCTGAAAACTTCGTATCACCTCCTGTTTCCATGAGCGCTGCGATCTGTCCCACCGGCAGTGTCTTAGCGATAGAGCCGTCCGGGTTTACTTTGACAAATTCGAGCGCCGCAAGCTTCAGTGTGCCGCCTACGGGATTCTGGACATCATTGCCAAATGAGAAAAATATCTGGCTCAAGTTCCTTACGTCGATGTGACGATCTTCGAGATCCTTTACCGAAATACGCACTTGGCGCCAAGTTTTGTCCACAGGTTTGGCATCGGCCGGTGCCCATTCGAGCTGTTCGCGGGTATTGCGGTTACGCATATCGTTAAAATGAACTCTGTACTTTTCCTCCCCGCGGTCTCCTTTGATCCAGAAAGAGAAATAATCAAAATCAGAAACGTCCACCCCTTTGAACTCAGAAGGAGAGAATTGGTCCGGAAGCGCAACGCCATAGGCTTGGCTAAGATCGATCCTGAATTTGGCCCAACCATGTTTCTCCGTTTTTTCCAAACGAAGCGCGCCGTGCATCTTGTAAGTGCGTTTGCCTTCATTCGTCAGTTTAAAGACTCCGCGGCCGGGTTGGTTCACGTACCTTTTATCCGCGATGTCCTCCCAAGTGGGAGTCTTTAAAGGATTATGAGGGAAATAACCCGACACCCAGTGCAATCCTTTATAGTCTTGGGCGTCGTAAATCAGATATTTTCTCTTCGGGTCGATCCCGGCGCCTGTGGGATAATTTTTAGGATCGAGGTCGGGCCGGCCGTTTTCGACTCTCAGATCCTTTCTAAAAACAAACTTCCCGTCTTTGTCGTTGGTGACCGATGACGATACCAGAGGCGTTCCGGGCAGATAATCCTGATGAGTTTGATAAACATCCACGATCACCGGCTTGCCGTTTTGATCCGCATCGTTATAGTGCGCGAGACGGTTCTCGGTCGTATCGTATACATCGCCGGTCACAATATCTTTGGTGTAAACGTACAAAACAATGCCGGACTTGACGTCGGTGACCGTTTCAACAATCATATCCCCTTTCCATTCATAACTGTGGTCCCACACGTTTCCAAAATCATCAGTGCTCGATTCTACAAGCTCCAGCCACGGCTCCGGCACATCCTTCTTATAGGTCAGCACTCTATTGTTAATCGCCTGTATCACGATCTTCCCCTCAAGCGTCCTCTCTTCACTGTTTCGGACCATGCCGTTTCCGGGCTCTCTGGAAACCCTCAGAATATTTTTTGTTTGATGATTCACACGATGGCCGAAATATTCAAACTGGTCCGCGTAGTCACTTGAAGTGTGGGCCGCGATGCTAAATCCTAAAGCTTTAAACTCGTTCCCGGGAATGTAGCTCGTGCGATTTCCCCTTTCCTCGTCGCTCATGATAAAGCCCATCGGGTTCTCTATGTCATAACAAAGCACTGTCCTCGCATTGCTGAGATCCGGATTGAACTCACCTTTGCCATCCGTCGTCAGCGGCACCATGCGGCCTTGGGCGCCTCGTGTGTAATGCGCGCGGCGCATTTCCAGAATGGCGTTGGCATTATCATCAAAATCGTGGACAAGCCCGTGACTCACATACACCTTGAAATCGCCCTGGGCATCTTTTTGGAAGCGCGTGCGCGATATTTCAAGGCCCGTGGCAAGATCGAAATTCACCTTCGTAAGCTTGTCAAATTTGATCTGGCTGCGGATGCGGCCTACGGGGTCATAGGTCTCTTCGGCACCCACAAAATAAACGTTGGCGTAATCCCCTTCGGCCGGCTGTCCATCGATTGTCACTGCCTGCCCATTTTCGTCATAGAGAAACACTTTCTGGAAAACAATGGTCAGGTTGTCCGCATCATACCCGGTGACATCGCCTTTGCTGGCGAGTCTGCGATTGCCCTTCATATCTTTTTTCTCATAAATGGAAGTGGCGCGGCCTACCTCAACTCCGCTTTGATAACCCACCTCCATCTCCACATTTTTGATACTGCGGCTATGGAGGTTACCGTTCGGCAGTAAAATTTCTTTGAAGGATACATACAGCGGATTATCTTTTGAATCTTTTTTCTGAATCCAACTTTTGGCTTGGGCGTCATACAGATACAGAAATTGACGGTTTTCAATGACGATATTGCCATCGGTCGTAGTGCCTGTGACCCACCCTTCGCTCAAGACGATGGGGTTGCCGTCGCGATCCTTCACCCGATAGTCATCCAAATCGATGGGTCGACCGTCGTTTTCAGCCTTGAACTGGGTCGAATCAAACGCATAAGCGGTGCGCGTGAGTTCCCGCGTCTGAGGATCGCGGCCGATTTTGATGTATACATTGCCGATGATCTGATAAAGCAGCTTCCCGACGAGGTCATAGCCTTCGGAGATTTTCAGGGACAAAATGTCAATATCTTTGGCGTCTACGGCATTGCCATTTTCGTCCTCCAATTTATAATCGTGCAAGATCCCTTTGGCATCTTCAGTGACGACTTTTCCTTTTTGAATCAAATCGACTCTGAGCGGGCGGTTTGCGGCGTCCCTCGGCTTTAAATACGTCACGCCCTTGCCGTCTTTGGTTCTGGCCACCAGATACAATTTCCCGTCCGCGCGGCGCACATAGCGGTATTTCTCCTGATCAATTTCCATTTTATTCTTGTCGAAATCAAACTTTGTTACGATACCGAAGCTCAGTGGAATCGTGAAATTGCCGTCCTCGTCCTTACCGAACGCCTGGCGGTAAAGTTCACGGGTCGCCGGATCATAATGGGCCCTGACCTGCGTGTCGCCAGCGGTCTGAGAAAGCAGGTTGCCGATGGTATCCAGTTTTTCGGTCACCTTTTGCGTGCGCACGTTGTCTTTGAGTTGAGCGAGCTCATTCTCCGGGAGTCTTTCTATCTTGCCGTTTGCGCCGATACGATTGGGTTGAACTCTCTGCCCGTCCTTGGCGGACACGAGATGGAGGTTTTGGCGTGTTCCGTCATTCATGAGCACAGGCAGATAAATGAGATAGAACATATCAAGAATGACATTGCCTTCGGTATCGTAATCCGTGGGCTGGCCTTCGCTGATTGGGATCGTGTAGTTGCCGGCCTCATCTTTGGCAAACGCTCTTCGGCCGGCCTCGAGGCCGTATTTATCAAATCCTACTTCAATCCGGATCTTGCCGATTTCCTGGCCAATGAGGATACCAAAGTTGTTATATTGCTCGGTGAGCTCTATGGACTTCAGATCGGCTACTACGGCTTGCCGCTCGGCTTGTGTCAGCTCATTCCAGCGCGTGTTCAGCATTTTTTCCTGAAATTTTAGCATTTCCTCATCGGTGTAAGCACGGCTGTCGGCGTGCAAGAGATATACTTTGGGGTTGCCGTTGGCATCGACAACTGGCTGGCCGTTTTCAAAGCGTGGGGCATAGAAAAATTTATGATTGCGCACGAGGCCTGGGAAACCCAAATCCGCATCACCAAATGAGAGGGGAATATCATAGACAGCTTTCCCCTCGTTGTAGCCGAAGGCAATCTCGGCGAGGGGCTGACGTGATTTCGGGTCCCGAATCACGAAGCTCTTATTTTTGCTTTCGGTCTCCACGCTTAAGAGATTTCCCAAATCATCGTAAGTTTTGATGGTCACAACTTTAGATTTCAGAACTCCGCCGATGTATTTGTATTCTGTTTCACGCATCTCGGATTCGTTTTTATCACTATGTTTGATGAGTTCGGCCTCGCGGAAGAGGCGCCCTTCCCCTGATTCACGGATTTCCTCGAGCGTGAACGGCAGTTTCGGATCTCCGACGAATTTGAGTACACCGTTTTCCATTTTGAGCGTCGCCGGGTTCTTCACCGTGTACGTGCGCCATTTCGTGACGTGGACTTTATCCTCCTTTGTGGCCCGGTCTATGATTGAGACCAGCGCAATCTTTGTTTTAGGATCATAAACGATGGAGCCCGCAGGCAGGCCCAAAGCGCCGTAGTATTCGAGTTTGTCCAACGTGAAGACGGCGGTGAGCCATTTCTCTTTTTTCGTCTTGGGATCTATCTCGAAAAGGTACCGGTACTTCTCGTAACCTTTGGTGACTTTGTCCGAGTTGGCTTTGACTTTGGCAAGGATCGCGTCTGTTTCTTCTTTGGAAAAAACCTGGGGTTTGCCTGTGACCGGATCGAGCGCTCGCTTTAAGAGCCGCTCTTTTTCGTCAAAGCGAAAGTCCTGCTTTAGCGCCACGTGATGGCCATCGCCGATATTGCCGTCGGGGCCAAAGCCTTTGTAAGCATCCGGGAGATTCTTTAATTCGAGGCCGGGTGTGACGCCGACAGAGGGCGAGAGGCCCAAGAATTTGCGGCCGTGCTTACGAATCATCTCTTCGGGATCGGGCATGAGTTTTTTCTCGTTCAATTTCGTATACGCCCCCAAATCAAGCTCGATTTCCTCCCGGCGAAGCTCCCGGCCCAGTATCTCTTTGCCTTTTTCAAGACGCCGCTCATAGACAACGCGCACAATGACGTCTCCATACACCACGTAGCGCAGACGGCCCACCGCGTCGTGATAATCGATGTGGTCATTCGACTGCGGCTCAATGTTTCGGAATAAAGTTTCGCCCAGCGCGTTTTTAATATAATCCTTGTACCTCGTAGCCAAGAGTTTTTCCGAAGTTATTTTCTCCTGTTGGGATTTGCCCTGAGATGCGCTTTGGGCCATATCGGCCGTCCAGTAGGCCTTGTCCTCACGAGAAGGATCTATTTCATTCAGCGTGAATCCTTTCTGGCCGTTCGCCGAGAATGCGACGCTGCCTGTGATGCTATTTTGGTCTTCGGGGTCCACGCGCGGATCGTCGGGGTCAGGATTTCTGACGCTCACGACAACGATACTGAAGTGAATTTTGTCTTTGGCGGGGTCGAGCGGCCGTTCCTGCCATTCTTTCACCGGGATCTTATTGATGGGACGGGTGGACGAACTGCCGTCCGGCATCACGCGCGTGACGCGCAGATTGTCTGTCAGAGTAAACGCCATTTCTCCGTTTTTTTCAAACTCTATGGCCGGAATAGTGTTGTTGCCGGCGGCGTCCTTTTCAATCACGAGAAGCGGCACAAAGCCTTCCCCGTAAAAACGGACCGGGTTTCTGCGACCCCGCACGGTTTCATTGATGAGAGGAAATCTCTGGCGGCCGTCAAAATCCTGTCTAAAAAAGCGTGTATCCAAAGCTGGGTCTTTTGAAAGAATCGCCGGCACTGCCGGTAAAAGAGGAACACCGCCCAAAAGCGGTCCGGCGCCGTCCCGATCCAGACGGGCCTGGGGTTTTTTGGTGTACCACTTCCCTTTGGATTCGGGCTCGAGTTCTTGGAGTATTCCTTTTATTTTTTCCTCTTCGGGCGGTTTTTGTTCAAGCGCCTCGACACCCTTAAAATCTTTGCCGCCGCCCAACACAAAAGGATTGAAGCCTTTGTCCACCATAATAGCCCAAGCGCTGGAGGCAAGACTGGGGATGGGATTGGCTATCCAGCCGAAACCGGTGTCCCTGCGCTCATTGGCATAGAGATAAGCCATGGTACCGTCCGCGAGCGTGACTTTAAGACTCTCCACGCCTTCGCGCATGGACTCAGCGTCTTTTTGAAGTTCGGCGGCCCAGTCCGCGTGTGAAGCTTTGTAGTGTTTGGCAAGCTCCCGCGTCATCAAAATCGCACCGAAAGTCCACTCACCCGACAGAATGCTGCCGTCGTGGTAACCCACGCCTAAAAGTTTCCCTTCCTTTATATGGCCCCCGCGCGATTTGGTGTTTTGCCAAATCCTGTACGCTGTGCCTTCACCAAAGGTCTTGTCCACCCACTCGGCTCCCAGCACGATCAAACCCCAGGTTTGCACGTCGACGGCCAGGCCCTCGTCCGGCGAAAATTCTCCGTCCAAATAATGACCGCCCGTGAGGAAAATATCTTTCGCCTCTTTCTCTTTTTTTCCGGAAAACAGGTAATCCTTGAAATAACTTTCCATGCCTTTCATAATTTTCTCGAGGCGCTCGGCGCTGTCCGCGTCTTTGTCTTTCACCACTTCGTGAAGCATCCTCAAAGCCGCGTACATGGAGAAGTTATTTTCATTCGAAATTTTAGCGTGAGGCGACGGATCCCCTTCTATAGCGGTGCCCCTCGGCGCGTAATAAATGGCGCCCGTCGGACTTTGCATCGCCTCAATGGCAGGCAGAATACTCAAAGCCAGCTTCACTTCTTTGGAATCTAAAGGAATTTTTCCGTCGTATTTGATGTGGGCCAACTGCAAAGGACCGATCATCGCGGCCCAGGCGTTTTCTCCGGTGATCGGTTTCCAATCCTCATGACGCAGGCCTTTGCCGACGCCGCTATTTGGATCCTCGTGATCGGGGAATTTTTCGGACCAATCTTTGCCGTCCAACGGGTCCGTCATCAGGTACTGATTGGAGATGGCGCGGAAAAAGAAAGCGTTGTTTCTTTTTACGGTGTCCTTTGATTTCTGATCGTCATCCCCATAGATAAACCGACTAGGCTTCCAGGCGCGGATATCTTCCAGCTCTTCGGTTCTACCGGATCTCAAACGATCCGTTTGAATATCCGCCTGATAAATTTTGCCCATCACAGCCATGCCAATCTGCCAGGCCGCACCGTCGTAGATATTGAGGCTGTACTGGGTGAGCAGTCTCTCGATGATGCTGGCGGCGCTGTCGGGATCGCCCTGCGATTGCCGGTATTCTTTGGATTTCCAATAGTCTTCGGGCACTTTGAAGCTGAGCGGCATTCTGCCGGTGCGGGTTTTGTTCTCGGAAATGAATTCGGCGACGGGCTTCAAGTCCTCGGCTTTGGGCTCCTGCACCGTCTCGGACTCTTCGATCGTTGGTTTCACATTGAATAAAGCGATGGGGCCTGTCCAACGAGTGGCGGGGT
>Ga0209515_10000833_pt1 | contig 53537 bp, 59 predicted proteins | sample Subgroupgradi54m_FD_187454 | JGI IMG/M metagenome (GOLD analysis project Ga0209515, IMG submission 187454) | Subsurface groundwater microbial communities from S. Glens Falls, New York, USA - GMW60B uncontaminated upgradient, 5.4 m (SPAdes)... ... | reverse complement strand
TGGAAGTAAATAAAAAATTCAAAATTCCATTGTCATCCTGAGCGAAGCGAAGGACCTAGATTCTTCACGCTATGCGCTCAGAATGACATGAACCGTTTCTTATGACCAGGCTTTTTTCTTATGTCGATTCTTGCGGAGTTTCTTTTTCCGCTTATGCTTGTTCATTTTGCGCTTTTTGCGCTTACGACCACAAGGCATTGTTTTCCTCCCCTTAGTAAATCACTTTGTTTAAAGGATATTCAATAATTCCTTCGGCTCCTGCTTTTCTTAAATCAGGAATCAATTCTCTGACAACAGATTCATCAATGATGGTATCCACATCATACCAGCCGTCGCTTGAAAGGCTTGAAATCGTAGGTTTTTTAAGCGCCGGAAGAAGTTTCAAAATCTTATTCAGATTGGCTTTTGAAACATTCATCTTCAAACCTACTTTATCTTGCGCGTTGATCGCTCCCTGTAAAAGTAAAACGATGCGGTCGATCTTGGCTTTTTTGGCAGAGTCTTTGAGGCTCTTCTTATTTGCAATCAACCGTGTTGTTGAAGTCAAAACAGTATCAATAATTCTCAGATTGTTGGCTTTCAAGCTTGAACCCGTTTCTGTTGCTTCCACAATGGCATCAGCAAGATTTGGAGGTTTTACTTCCGTAGCCCCCCAAGAAAATTCGACTTCAGCCTTCACCTTTTTGTTTTCCAAATAACGCTTTGTCACATTCACCAATTCGGTCGCGATCTTTTTTCCTTGAAGATCGTGAACGGATTTAAATTTGGAATCGTTATGAACCGCCAAAACCCAGCGAACAGGACGGCTTGTGGCTTTCGAATATTTAAGCTCCGCGATTTCTTGAACATCCACTTCGTTCTCAACCACCCAATCGTAACCCGTAAGCCCGCAGTCAACGACTCCATCTTCGATGTAACGAGGCATCTCCTGAGGGCGGAATAAAACAATTTCAAGCTCAGGATCATCTACCGTCGGGTAATAAGAACGTGCGCCAACGGCAATATTAAACCCTGCTTTCTTGAAAAGCTGGTAGGTCGCTTCTTCTAAACTTCCTTTAGGTAATGCAATCTTAAGTTTCATCTAAGTCCTCTATTCGATTGGGGAAAGGGCGTATTTTACCGCCTTTATCTTGATATGTCATTAGGATATTGTGTTAAGACCGTTTTTTCTTGAGGAAGGAGAAAGCGGAATGAAACGGTGGTGGTGCGACTGCTCTATTTACAAATGATTATTATAAATATTTATATTTTATATTTTTCATATTGACAAAGTTGGTTACCCAAATTATAATGTCGGCCATGGAAGATAAATTTACGGCACGTGAAGTAGCTGTATTAGTCGAAGAGCTGAAAAGTGAATTCCGAACGGTTGCAGAAGTCGTTGCCCCTATTCCAGAACGCTTATCCGCTGTGGAAGAGCGGTTGACCATCGTTGAAACTGAAGTTCGGTCGTTAAAAGATGTCATCCGCTTAGCCATCCCAGATCTTTCCAAACGCGTCTCCCGCCTCGAAACTAAAAGCTGAACTCCCCTCGCGGCCAAAAAAGATCTTAAGGAATTTGAAAAGTGTCTGGTTGCGATCGAAAGCGCTCGCTAAGGGTGGAGGGATTATGCAGCGAGGCCGATCCTGAGTTGGGCGCTGGGATTTCTGTTGAAAACCACCCTAAGAAAAACAGCTATGGTAATATTTGAGAATCTCGGGTCTCACAAGCTCTTTTGCTAATTCTTTAATGATTGGATCAAGGTATCTCCTGTTTAATTTTTTTCCTACTGAGGAAATAATACCTCGCACATCCTCTCGATCTTTTGGTCGATCAGAAATGATTTTATGAACGACTAAGTCCTCTGGTGAACAAATTTGAACTGATTCACCATGTATCCGCATCCTTTTCGACCGACGAATGGCTTTAATCTCATACGGAAGTTTGGCAAAAATAAGATCAACACGAACACCGCTTTTATCTTCTAGGGGTAAAACATTTGTTCTTTGGACAAATGAAATAGGGTTGCTTATACGAAGTTTGTAGTTTCGCTTCATTTTTGTAATGAGAACTGTTTGAGAATCCTCAGGAACTTGAATCGTAATATCAATATCAAGCGTAGCACGAGGAACACCCCAAAATAGATTGGCAACGCCACCAATCACCATGTAGGGAATTTTATTTGCTTTGAGAATCCGGGCGATTCTAAGAAGTGACTCTTCGAGAGAATTCATTCCATCTAGGAAAGATAAGAAAGACGTTTGTGCATCTTTTGAATACCGCGAGTATTTGGCTTTTGGGAAGAATTAGAATGTCTCGACAAGAAAAAATCGACCCATCCACTTATTAGCCCGAAGGTTTTGTCTACATCTGCACGGATTTTTTGACGCGATTCCCATGCATGAAATCTTCTCCATTGTTTCTTGCTTTCTTCGAAAGCGGCCTTCATAACTATAGATATTATAACATCTTTCGTTACGCTTATCCACCACAGAAAAAGAGGGAGAGCAAATAAATTACGCAGCGCGGGCAATAGCGCGTTTCGAGCGTGCTTCGGTGGCAAACCTCTGATCTCATCGATAGACTTCCCTTCGATGTTCTACGGAAATGACGAGAACAATCAACTGGTTATCTTGAATTTGATAGAGGACGCGAAACGAAAAAGTTTTTGCAGCCCTCAAAAGGGAAAGTGGACCAGAAAGTTTTTTAAACTGATAGGGATCCTCTTTTAACTTATCAATGATCTTATTGACACCGCGCTTAAGTTTCAGATCGGCAATGCCTTCATAGTCCTTTTGAGCGCTTTTAGTAAAACGAACTTTATAAGTAGCTGGTTTCGGATCTTCCATATCGCTCAGGCATCTTTCCTTATATCGTCGAAATCAACCACCTCCCCCTTCTTAATCTCCTGCATTGAAGCGTAAATTTTCTTCACCAAATTTTGATCCTTAAGGATTTCGAGTGTTTCCTTAAGACTCTCATATTCTTCCATCGACATCATTACAACCTCTTTCCGCCCATGTACCGAAATCGTGATTGGGCTGGTAGATTCGGCAGTATCTTTCACCAACTGGCTCAATTTATTTTTTGCCTCGGACAAGCTAACTGTGGTCATAATTTTCCTCCTCTAAAAGGCTATAAATCAGGCTATTTTTAGCCTAAATTCAAGCTAGTACAAGAATACATGATTTCTCCCTTTTAATCAAGAGAGGTGTTTTATAAGGTGGCGGAAATAAGGTGAAAATAGAAAGGTTTAGGCCGCGAGGGCGATACGGATCTTTGCTTCTGCTTCCGCAGTAACCTTTTGGGCAAAAAGACGAAGCCCAGTTAGCACAGCTTCATATGCAGCCCGAAACCACACGTCGTCACGTTTGACAAGGCCTTCGAAAGTTTTCTGGGAAAGCGCAACGAGCGCAACTGAAACCAGCTCTTCAGGTATCACATGTCCCGCTTGGATTTTTATTTCAGTACCATCAGCATATACTTTCGCATCAAATGCTTTAGCTCCTGGGAAGGATTGAGAAGCATCATCTGTGATGGTCATCACTGCAGGAGCAGCTATACGAGCTATTGCAAGTTCTTTTCCTTCGACGACGATTATAATTTGATTCTTCAGAGAAAGCCTTAATTTCTGATCCTTCCTTTGATTCACCATACGTTCGAGGCGGCGTTCAAAGATCTGTTTTTGGTTTGGCGAAGTTACAACGACCCGAAAGCGCACATCAGGGTTGACAATGATTATACTCCTAAGAAAACTTAAGAAATTACCTGCAGCAACCGTCTGATCTTTTTCAGATAGCTTTGCCAGTGTGCCTTGAAATTGTTTAAGCGCTGACACTTCCACCAATCCTTTCGCATTTTTAAAAGCGCCGAAATAACTATCGGTCAAAGCGATCACTTCAGGTGTCGCAATTTCGGCTACAGACTCAAAACCTGCCACTGGCGCACTAACATTAACCTGCAAATACGATCGACTTAAGTTTTCCACTTTTTCAACCCATTGATTGAATTTTTGATCTTGAGGAGAAGCAATCCTCGGCAATTTCGCAGCGTCAAGGAAGGCTTTCCATACATCTTGATCAGAAAGAGAAGAAAGTTTTTCCCACAGTTGCTGCTTTGTCGAATCACGTTTTTGATCCGCATCTTGACGAATAGCGCTTACTCTTTCATTAAGTCGATCTCGAATTACAGGGAGGATTAAATCTTTTGCTTCCCTAGCATTCAAGCCGCTTCGATAAAGTATTCTAACGTTGCTTAGGTTTAGACTGCTTGGTTTTTTGCCTTCTTCTAATAGACCTAAATTTTTGAGCCATCGATCTGCAATTGCTTTCCCGACCTCATTTGCAGCAGTGGTTTTGGCCTTCTCACTCACTTTAACTTGTGTCCGCAACTCGTTGCGTTTGCCAGGGACGAGATCCCATTGCTTAGTGGCGTCATTCCATAGAGATATATTTCCTTTTTCATCTGTTCGTTCAAGTCTACCGGCAGTTATAACTAAAGCCCCTGATTTCAGATCTAACGGCTCCTTTACTACTTTTGTTTCTTCGCTCATGGCAGCGGTTTTAACTACCGCTCCCCCTGTAAGGTTTGAGGGTGCCCTTACTCCTTCGGCACTAGGTTGGTTAGTTTGAGCAACGGGTTCCCATTTGCCTTCCTCATTCAATCGTGATATTACATTTCCGTCTTGATCCCTCACTTCGCCTGCGGCAGCGATTTTAACTACAGCTCTTGGTTTTATAACTTCTTTCACCAGTACCGGCGTTGGTGTCTTCGGGTAAACCAAATAGGCAAGGCTTAAGGCAATCGTTAAACCAACTATTCCAACTACTGCACTTACTCCCGCTATCTTAAGCGAATCCTTCATAAGTTGGGCTGCAGTCCCTCGCGACTCGGAGCGGGATCCAAAAATACGTCCAACACGTCCAAGAATTTTCTCAGTGATAGTAGGCTCGCCAAGCACACTTTGTAGATAACGAAGCAAAGTGCTGCGATACGCCTCTAACATATATTGCGGATAATAAACGCGGTAAATGGGATCTTCCCCAATCTCCCACGGAATAATGACACCGTTTTCTTCTAATATTTTAAGAGCCTCTTCATCTCTTTTGACAATGCGTGATTTAGTAGGATACATCAACGGCTCTGACAGTTTTCTTAACTTGCGCCCTGCGTCTTTGGAGCGTAAGCCTTCAAGTTTGCGGTCAAACTGAGGTTGTCCAATGGAAAAAAGATTTTGCCTTCTTCCTATACTTCTTTCGTAGACCAATTCCCTTTTTTGTTCGTCATTTAAACCTAAGGCAGTGGCAACGGCGGTGTTGTGTTCTTCAAAGCGTGTTCGACGGGCTGCTTCCCGCGCTTTCCAAGACTTGCGCTCTTCTTCTTTTTTGGCTGCTTCTTGCTTTGCTAGAATAGGTGCAACAGCCACCGCAGTCATTGCAATAATCATATAAATCAACTGCACCGAAACCGGCCGCAATTCGGAACGGCGGGGCAATACTGGTTTCACCTGTCCCAATAAAGTGGTTGCATCGTTGTGAAACAACGGTAGGGATGTAGGGCTTTCCATTGCCTGTGCAACATTATGGATGGACTGCTCGATTGCCTCTGCCTGAGTTCCAGAAACTGTACTTCCTACCAAATCCTTCACCAATTTGGCAGTTGCGCCATAGGCTAGATCTATATTTTTTTGTTTTTCTGCCTGTTCCATGGTTGTGATAAAATTATTCACTGCCGTTTCAATTCTAGCAGAAGGATTAAGTGGGCTCACAATACCAATTAATGTTTCGTAGTTCCCTGTTTTTTTAACCCCATCTCGGCTATCGATTAAAAATTGACTTGAAGTCGCTTGAGCTACAGATTGAATCTGCCCCTCGATAGCTTCCCATTCTGCCTGAGAAACCTTCTGACCCGATAAGGCTTTGACCAGTTCATCTGCTGCATTCATAGCAAAATATGCATTGTCAGCATTCGTAACTTTTCCTGCATCAGTGATAAATTGATCAACTTCAGGGCGCAACTCAGCGCGACCAGCAACCTGATTCCTAGCAACCTGTATTTGATTCCTTAGGGAAGTCCATTTTCCTAAAGCATCAATTGCTGGCCGCTTGATAGTCTCATCTTTCTCAGCATTTGAGGCTCTCTGCAAAAATTCGGTGGTTCTATTTACCAACTCAAAGAGGTTATTCAAAGTTTTCTGTAAATCCTCACGCAACGGCTTTCCAAACGTGCTGTTATCAATAAGGTTCTTATTAGTCGTCACTTCGCTAAGAAGAAGCTGCAAAGAATCTACATCCAACCAAAGTCCAGAATCATCGGAAATTAAGTTATTAATCGCCTCGGTACGCCCCATCGCTCTTTTCCATCCTTTTTCAGAAAGAATTGCGGCCCAGTTTGCGATCCAGCCTGAGGATGAAAATACTTTATTTTTATTATAGGAATTTAACTGAATCAAAATTTCGGACTTCAACTTGACTATTTTTTCGTCAACAGCAGACAAAATATCTTTCACCTCTGTAAAATATATCTCTGCCGAGTCTAGGTCCTTTAACAGGTTGAGTATGTCAAAACTGAAATATTCACGCTTGCCCGGAGTACTTGCTTTTAAAACATTGCGTAATGTGACCATCGAACTTTTAGCCTCAGCCTCGGTGGCTCTGGTCCGCGACTCGGCGCGGAGGCCTTTCGAAATCTTAAGTTCTCCCTGTGTTATAGTCAGAGGAGCGTTAGGGCCTTTTGTCAGGGCTAGACGGATTGCGTTGACCAGAGGACCACGAATAGGGAGGTGCGTCTCTTCAGAAATCGCAAATAACTTTTTTAGTTTCGTCAACGCCACGGCGGGGGGCATTGCAACAATGCTACGGATCGATTTCACTTCTTTTGTCACTTCCTTTTTCTCCCTCTTAGGATCAGGCTGCAAGAGCGGCGGTCTCTCGCGTCGTACGACAGCCATAAGAACATCCTCTGGAATACCTTTAACTGTCGTTTGAATTGCCCTCATGATGTCCTTATCACTTTCGGGTTTCAAACCTTGAGCCATAAAAGTTTGAATCGCGGCCACAAACGCTTTCTCATTAGCCTGCGATTTACGATATTGATCGATGGCTGCAGTCAAAAATTGGTCCAAGAAGGGCACGTAGTTCTTTTGATCAACAATACCCTTCGTCTTCGCCAAAGTCTTGACGAGCTCGATCTTGTCAGTCCTAGCTAAACCCGGCTTGCCATGCAGAAGATTGCCATAAATACTCCAAAAAAGACCATTGGTTTTTCCGCGGAGTTCAGGAACGTTTTTAAACTGAGGGAACCTCACTTTTTGGGAAAATGTATCAACATCATAACCCCCTGCCTGAAAAACCGTTGGTTCGAAAACCTGTATAAACACACTTCCAATCTTATCCCACTGCAACACTTGGTGAATAAAATAAGGTACGTCGGCACTATATCCCACTTGCCTCAACCGCTTGAGGACTTCATCTTGAATGGAGGTCTCAGTCTCGGTGGCTCTGGTTCGCGACTCGGGACGGGGTGGTGCTAGCTGCGCTTTAGGCTGAGGTACCGGCCGAAATGGCTCTTTTGGAGCAATGGGCTCTCGAGCTATCACAGGATTTTCAGCAAGAATTTTATTTAGTAGTTGCTTGATCTTATCCCGAGAATCGCCTAGATCCATGATATCCTGATACGCGTTGGGATTGCCTGCAAGTTCTGTCAATAGGCCTTCTATTTGTTCCCGTTTGGTTTGTGCTTTCTTCTTCAATGACTCCACAGACTTCATATCCCCTTTCAGAGCACGCATGGCATCTTCAATAATAAAAATCCTAGCCCACCGATCTCTGGGATCTATTCCCTGAGCTTCTACGGGAACTTGATAAGTCCAACCTCCCTTACCCTGTTTTAACCAAGCGTTTTGAAGAAAGGCATAATTCGCGAGTTCTTTTTCCGCAAGAGCGCGTTGGATCTGTTCGTAAAAGACCGGACCTGCCCAATCACGCGTGGCATAAAAGGCAGTTTCGCTCGGGCCCAGGTCATTCTTAAAACTTGCTGGAGACTGATAAGGATTGACAGCTTTGATTCGTTCCAAAACCTGTTGAGTTGTTTTGGGACGCAGAGCGTCTAACTTACCATCAAACGCGGTTACGGCTTTTTGTGCAGTTTCGTTCTCATTAAGATTGGGGACTGCTCTGAGTGTCTCTACGCGATCTCTGATTCGAGAAAGCGCTGAAACGCTTTGAATTAAACCAAGATTGTCTGTGGGATTGTCGTCAACTTTTTTCAATTCTTCTAATATCTCTCTCCCCGAAAAATTCAGCGTATCTACGGACCAATTCTCTCGCGACTCGGGGCGGGGGGTGGAAATACCATTCTCGGTTTTATACTCATACAATTTGCTTTCGTATTGAAATACGTGTTTTCCTATCGATTCTGCTTCACCATTCAGAATGTCCGCATTAGGACCTCCTAATGCCAAAAGGATAGACATCGCATTCGCCAACCTGCCAATGGCCACCAGAATACTTCGGTGATAATCATCTACGGTTTCACTTTTGCGCTGAAGCCGAATCGGAAATAAACCGTTTCCATCCGGTGTTCCGTTTTTATCAAAAATGTCATCAATGGCGCGTTGATATTCAACAATCGCAATGGCAAGAGGGCCCTTGTTTTCAGGGGCTAAGTTTTTTTCGATCCATAGAACTAATTTCTCAACTTCGACAGGCTTGCCTCTTTCTTCCGGAAAGGTATCCCCATATTTTCCAAACAATACGAGATCCTTATTCCGCTCTTCCTGGGAAAATTTTGGAAGTGAATTAAGTAAATTTCCATAAACAATTTTCTGAAGAGATCCGTAATCAAAATCAACACGAAAATCAATTTTCGGCTGTTGTTTAAATGTCTCATCAAATTCATCATTGAGTAAACCAAGAATCACATCCTTGGGTAGTTTAAGCTTTGGTAGTTCAAAAACAGTCCAATTGGTTGGAGGGAGTTTACTGATTACACTTGAAGGAAGTCCTTTGGTTTCATTCACGGCTGACGAAAATAAATTAGGGTTGAACCCTTTGCCTTCTGAAAAGTAATCTCTGTAGCGCGTTTCGGAGCGAACGGGATTAAGCATAAGAATGGGACCGCCAACATTCGTCACTACAGCCACAAAACCTTTCTCATTCTCCTTCAGGTTTGGTTTGACTGCTCTTATCATTTCCTCTTGAAATACAGAAGCCTCGTCTTGCTCGGATTTTAATTCTAATTTAAGATGAATTGGCTCATATTCTCCGCGATATAAAGGTGACGGATTTGCCAACAGCGATTTATGAACAAAGACAAGTGTCATTGGTCCTTGTGCTGGATATTGATCCTTGGCCGAATTATAAATACTTTTTGCTTCGTCTACTAACCCTTGTGGCCAACGAATCTCCCACGTCCGCGCCTCATTGCGGATGAGACCATCTTTTTGGGGATTTTGGGGTTCGCCCGAGACAGCAGCCCGAAGGGCATCAAGTGAGTCGGCGTGAGCTTGTCTTATCGCTATCGGATTAGGATTGCGAGGTTGTCTGGCAATTACATCTTCTCCATAAGCGGCGAGAACCCGATCTGCAGATTGAGGAAAAGCTCGTTTGATCAGACCTTCTGCTTCAAGATCCAAATCTCTTAGGGTTCCCTCTCCTGCCTTCCCGATACGATCAGCCAAATCGGTTATTTGCTCGACAAATGCGTCCTTGCCCATTTCTCCTGTTACCAGAAGATCTCTTGTGTCTAAAGTGTCAAATTTAGATCGCGTCTCAGAGCGGAATGGATAATTTTTATTGGAAAACAAAAGCATAGGGCTAAGAACGCCTGCGAGATTCTCCAACCTCCGCCGTACAACGGAAGCATCGCCGCTAAACTCAGAATAATCTTGCAAAAAAGTTATTTCTCTTGTAATTTCTTCTATGAGCCCAGAGAGCTTATCGAGACGTGCTGGAATAATATCGCTAGCTTTCACACCATAGGGTGATTGCCCACTTGCTATATGATCAACAACAGTCCCCCGCTCTTTGACCTTCTCCTTCCACCACCTTTGTTGAGCTTCGCTCAATAGCTTTTTTCGAAATGGATCTTTCTCAGTGTTATGAGCAACGTTTATCGCCTGATCTAGAATTGCCAACTGTTCTGTTACAGTTTTACCTGCCGCGTTTAAGAAAGCTTCCAGCACTCCCTTAATTTGTGCAACCTTCTCTGTATTTTGCTTTCGGAATTCTTGCGTGGTATCATCATCCCAATGCAAAATGGCGGCAAAAAGTTTGATCGCTACACCAAGAAGGAGGTTGGTTTTCTGTTGCTCTTCCAACTTAGCAACATCCTTATAATCCAATAATTGATACTTATTTCCTTTCAATACACTTAAGAAAATGTCGACAATTTCGATTTGCTCCGCCATCGTAGCATCCAAGAAAACTCTTCTGCTTGAAAGAATTGATCTTGCCCTAACACTCTTAGCACCTTGATCCTGGAGATTGCGAGCTTTTGAAATGAGATCGGGAAGTAGCTTGTTCCTTAAATCGAGTAAATGAGTTTTCTGCTCTGTGTTTAAGCTTTCAAATTCTTCGATGTAGTGCCGATTACTGTACTCTAAAGCGGCCAGGACTTGAGCTGCTAAACCCCAGCCAAAGGGGCTGCTATAAACAAAATTGATAAGCTCCTCCTCCGTCAAGAGTGAAGCCAATTTCAGATAAAATTTCATGTCAGCTATTGCGCCACCACTGGGTCTGCCACGCAGTCCCAACAGTTCCTCTTTGGTATTGCCCTGATCAATAAGGATTCTCCGCGCTTGAAAGTGAACGTAATCTCCTCCGCCATAATAATTCCATACGCCATGTCTTTGTGTCGTTAAGAACCAAAGCATACCTTGCCACCCAAATTTGCTGGTAATCTTCTGCAAACTAGCCTCTCGCCCTCTCCCAGTTGCATTAAGCTCCTCCAACCGTTTTACCGAGTATTCGTCTATCCGTCCCGCATAATCTATGGCGGCATGATGATCTGCTACCGCCCGAATTATGTCCTCTTGGTCCTTCTCCCAGCTTGGATTGATACGATCAAGAACCGAGCGAACCTGTTGGATCGTCTCGTTCAATTGCTTTAGATTCGAACTAAACTGTTCTTTTTTCTTATCTCCTACCTTACCCCGGACGGTTTCTGATTCCGGAAGCTTCGTTGACATGTGATGAATAAGAGCGCCTAACCAATGAAATAGGAACGCGTGTTCTTGGATATCTTTTGCATGAACATCGTATTTATTGAGTAACTCGTTGACATGATATGCTTGAAACGAAAAAAGATCATACGCATTATTCTCGGTTGTACCTGAAAATACAGATTGGAGATTCTGAAGGTTACTTTGGAGTGTGCCGAGTCCACTCTTGATTGACTCCAAATCTTTAGCCCCAATCTCGACCCGCGACTCGGCGCGGATTTTTTCCCACGGCCGCGGGTTTAACGCAAGAGCAGAAATGTGAGCAGATCTACCAAGCAAAAGCTTTTCGCTTGGGCTAAAAGCAGGCAAAATCGAATTAAACGCATCTGGGTTTTCAGCTCGTTGGAATTCCTTAAATTGGTACGTTTCGGAAGACTGCCCTCGAGTAAAAATGGCTACTCTTATTCGTTCATTATTGATGTTAACAATGAAACCGCGTTCACTGTTAAAAGGGGTAAAACTCCAACCCTCTGATTCAAGGCGGGAAGAACCGCCGTTATAGACTACATTTCCTACATCCTTAAGGGTCAAGTCTTGAATATCTTTATTGAGAATGGCTTGGATTTGTTCTTCAGTTAATATTTTCCGCGCCTCTGCGCGCTTGAGATCTTCTTGAGACAACCGAGCGCGCTCAAGCCACTGCTGATAACCTCTTGGACCAACGAACTCACGAGCTGTAACTCTGCCACCCTTAACATCCCAAAAAAGCATACCGGCACGCACATCTCGAACAAACTCGAGCGGGGTTGGAAGTGGAAGAACAGGATCTGATTGCTCATCACCTGTGCGGCTGTATATCACCAAAGAACGTGATGCCTCAGCTTGATCGCTGGCTCTAGCTTGAGCAAGCCATTGTTGATAACCTTTAACCCCGACTGAATCTCGGACAGTAACCTGACCAGTTTCTGGATCCCAAAAAAGCATACCGGCACGCACATCTCGAACCACCTCATAGACTGTCGGCAACGCCCTGTTTGGATCGGATGTCTCTCTTCCGTCCTTACTCATGATTTGAAAAACGTCTTGAACGCGCGACTCGGGGCGGGACAACGAAGCCATGATAAGTCGTTCGTCGTTCGCATAATCGTCGTAATTTTCTTTTCGTGTTTCCAATATGTGCTGCATGACAACACTGACCGCTCTCTCCAAGTCATCCTTTTCAGCAAATTGGATAACAGCTTTACGCAAATCGCTTCCACGAATAGGTGGAATATCTGTAAGTTGTTCTATTTCCAATAGTGTTTCGGGGTTCATTCTGTCTACAAAACTATTTAATGCTTGTTCAGAAACAATGTTCCAAGTAGATATCAGTTCGTCGGCAAACTCTTTGCCTTGTTCTGATTTTAAGAAATTGAAAAACCCAGCCAACGCTAAGGTGAATGCAGTTTTGCTTTCATCAAACATTTTCTCCAATTGCTTTGTGTTCCGCGACTCGGCGCGGACACCGGCGTTTGCACGTTGTTCATTGGATCCTAAAATTCTTCCTAAAAATTTTTCTTCAGGAACTCCTGAGACGGGAATTTTTTGAGGTACCTCGGTCGCAGCACGTTTGCTGCCTGCTTTTGGAGGAGCAACGGAAACTGTGAGTTGTTCAGATTTGTTAGGTTTAACATTTACCTCAATATTTTTCTCTCCTGTAGGCTTAAAGTTTATTGGGATTGGGACAATTTGTTTCTGGACTTGTCCTATATCTTCCGGAGTTGCCCCTGCTAAGATCTGCGCGATGAGACGTTCCTCTGGGCTTAAGACAGCGTTTTGGGCTTTGACAAACTTTTGATAGTTAGCAAGCAAACTTCTTAATTGTTCCGGTTCCAAACCTAGTTCTTTCAATCTCTTCACGGCAAGGCTCATATTTTTCTTTGTGAGTCCCAATTTTTTTCCTTCTCTGTAAATGCCTGCCGTAGGTGTGCCCTCACGGATAGCCAATGCTAACTGGACGGCCAAACCGGAGGTTTTCATTCCATTCATCCGATTGAGGAGGTCGCCCACGGATTTGGGAGTGACGTCCTTTTTCCTCCACAGTTCCTCAAGGCCGGTTGAGAAAAATTCAAGCTTCTGTTTGATGAGGCCTTGCAGTTTATCGAAGTAGGTATCGAGGAAGGAGTCTAATTCCTTGGAAAGTTTCGCCTTGATCTCATCTTCCGAAAGCTGATTCACGGCGCTTCCTTTTTCGAATTCTTTCCTTAAGGCTTGGACGAGCGCATCGACATATTTGGTATAAGAAGTGGCCTGAGTAATGCGGCCTTCGGCGATCGAGTTTTGGATAATCCGGTCGCGCCAGCGTTTAAGAGATGGGGTGAGTTCTTCTTTTTTAAGTGAAGCCGCAAGTTTGGCGGCATAATCCTGAGCCAAGGCATCCCAAAGGCTTCCCTTAAAGTAGCGCATGTAGGAGATCTTGCCTTGCATGACATTCATATATTGGGCCATGTCACCTACCTTATTAATGGTAGGGGCAATCAGGATAAAGGGAATGTTCGAGTCTTTGAGCTTTTTGGTAATTCCCTCAGAATGGAATCCGCCTGTCACCACCACTGAAAGCTTTGTCTTTTTGTTCTTCATGGCCTGAAGCATATTTTTAAACAGAGCTTCATCGCGTTTCTCAGCCAATTGGTAGAAGCGGTAATGAGCGGTGAATAAAGGATCAAGCGTCTCTTCGCCCTTGAGCAAACTACTTGGCTGATTACTTTTGATGTACTGCCAATCTTTGTCTCTGAGTTCAAGCTTTGCGAAATTCCTCAGCATTTCCAAATCATAAAAATTCTTAAGCAGTGCTTTTTCTTCCTCTGATTTTGGAAGAGACTGAATCAGTTCGCCTTCCAATGTTTCTAATTCTTCAAAGAGCTTTGTCCCTTTGAGCGAGGAAAGCATTCTGGCGTGTTGGGCCGTCGGTTTTAGAACCTGTGGGACCCGAGGGTTAAAATTCATTTCCTTAGAAACCTCTTCAATTCGGTTGACAAGCATTCCCTGGCTCACCTGACCGATCCGGTAAAGTTGGATCATTTGGTTGATTTCAATTTGTTTCGCCTTAGGCAATTTTGTAAGGACCTTTTGCTGGAATGCTCGAATTAATTGCGTCATAGCCGCATCAAATTCTTCGCCTTTGAAACTTTTTTCATTTGACTCAGCCGCAAGAATTTTATTCAATTCGGGATAACGATCTTCAAAGGACCCGCCTTCTTGCTTTAAACCCAGAGTTTTTAGAGTCTTCAGGTATTCCATCAAATCGATGGATTCCCCGCGGAAAGCTTTCTGCTTTTCATGAAATGTTTTCACATTCTCTGAGAAAGAACTCTCGCCTTTTTGGGTGAGGCCGGATTCAATCTGATCAAGGCGATTCGAAATTTCCTTTTCTTTTTGAATCGCATCCAGAAACGCTTGCTTATTTTCGTTGTAAAGCGCTTGGGTTTCAATTCCATAATAGTCCGTGTCAAACTCTTCATTTAAGATGGAAGCAATTTCACCGCCCGAAAGTTCACCCTTCGAGACATAATCATTCAGGATTTTTTCTTTCACTTTCTCATCCGGAAACGATTTAAAGAAAAGGCTGTCCAGCTTGCCCTCCCCTCCTTCCAAAAGCACCAAGGGAAGCCCGTATTGTTTCTGAAAGAGGTGGATCAGCTTGCGAATGTTTGTTTCCGAATCATAGTTGGTGTGGGCGTCTTGAAGATAGATAATGAACTGGTCTGATTTGACTCCTTGAGGAATGAATTTTTCTTGAATTGTGCCCAAATCTCCGGAGAGAGAAAGGGAGTCAAAAACTTTGGCCGGATCTCCCAGATCAGCCCTATTGGCTGGGGCAACACCTTCGATCAAATGCTGGGCATAAGAAGTACCAGGATTTATAGAAAGATTGAAAAGTGTGAAAGAAATGAGCACAAAAAAAGCGGTCGATTTTTTGTACCAACTGAAAGTTTGTTTTTTCATTCTTGTGATCACCCAAAAATTATCAAATTCATGGCCACCCACTTTTCGCCCTACATAAAGTATGCCTGCGCAGGTTTGGAGATGCTAATGTATTTTCCGAATTTCTTCGGCTTTCTTAGAAATTTTAGAAAGGTGGCTTTAGGAGTTATTCCGAATTTGAGGAAAGGATGAGGTGGGCGAAGCAAGCGGCATTAGTTCTTCTTTAAAAACTGGCGCACCTGGTCATGATTTCCAACGAAAACAAGGTAATGAACGCTTTTTTCAAAACGAGTTAAAACGCGCACTTGCCCCTCTATATAAGCTTCCCAAATTTGATCACGAAGTTTCTTGAAAACGAGTCGATAGCTACGACCTCCATGCTCAAAAACGTAAGGCGCTCCGCCTGCAGAAAACTCGGATCCAAAATAACCCTGAAGACCAACAATAACCAAATTCGCAACATGCGTTTCACGCTGACCTAATTTTTTAAGACACCTATCGTAACTAGGAAGGAAAAAAAGTCGCAGTGGCATTAACGCGGTTTATGGGCTCGTTTAATCCACTCGGTGGTGACGGGTTTTGCAAGGTGCTTCTCTTTCTGGTAGGTTTCTTCAATGAAATCCAGATCTTCTTTGGAAAACACTCGTTCCACAGGATCGATGGGGGTTAAAATAATATGATTTCCATTGATTTCTGCTTTGAAGTAACGCCCTTCCCCCAGATTAAGCATAGCAACGAACGAGGATGGTAAGTTAATTTGTCGATTTCGATTCATCTTAAGGACCGTGGTCATAAAACACCTCTACCAGGAACTATACCCAATACTAATGAATTTGTCAAATTAATAATTTATTAATTTCACGGATCACTCGGAATTTTTGCTAAGAATAAGATGGGCGAAGCAGGCGGCGCTAAAACCAGAATCGATATTGACAACCGCCACGCCTTGAGCACAAGAATTGAGCATCGTAAGAAGGGGTGCGATTCCTTTGAAGTTAGAACCATAGCCAACGCTCGTCGGTACCGCAATAACGGGTTTTGCCACTAAGCCAGCCAATACACTCGGGAGTGCCCCTTCCATTCCGGCAATACAAATAATAACGTCGGCCTTTTCAATTTCGTGCACATGATCCAGGAGCCGATGGAGACCGGCCACGCCTAAATCATAAAAGGTTCTTACCTTCCTGCCGACTGTTTCAAGTGTAATTCGCGCTTCCTCTGCTATGGGAATGTCACTCGTTCCTGCAGTCACAATAGCTACTTCCCCACTCAAAACCCGTTTCTTGCCGTTTTTTGAATAAGCAATGCACCCTTCTTTAGAATAGGCGAGTTTCGGAAAACGCTTCTTCAATTTTCTAAATCTTTCTTCATCCAACCTGGTAATCAAAAGCGGTGCTTTACTTTTAGTAAGCGCATTGGTGATTTTTTCAAGCTGAGTGATCGTTTTCCCGGGAGCGTAAACGACTTCCGGTAAATTTTTCCTCAAAGGCCGGTGATGATCCAGGTGGGCAAAAGAAAGGGATTCATAGGAAAGATGGCGAAGTTTTTGAAAGGCTTTTTGAGGAGAAAGTTTTCGCTTTGATACTTTTCTTAAAATTTCTTCAATTGCTTTTTGGGTGTACATATTCAAACATCACGGGCACCAATTCGGCGGCCGACCCAAGAAAAAACAACCAAGACAAAAAGTGTAATAATCGTTGCCGCGAAAGCTGCCTGAAAATAACCCATCCCGCACGCGAGACCAATGCCGGAGGCGGTCCAAAGACCTGCCGCGGTAGTCAACCCTTTAATGCCGGTTCCCGAACGAATAATCGTTCCCGCTCCAATAAATCCGATTCCTGTCACCACTTGTGAAGCAATGCGTCCGGGATCCCCTCCGTGGGCCATATCCGCAATCCGAATAGAAACCAACATGAGGAGCGCAGAACCCAAAGCTACTAATGAATGTGTCCTAAAACCTGCAACCTTACCATGAAGTTCACGTTCAAATCCAATGAGGCCGCCTAAAATTGTAGCAGCGCCAAGCCGAATAATAATTTCAATGTCCGTGTTTGAAATTTCCATTAGTTCCCCCTATTTTTAATGATGGATCCGCAACCATTTGAAAATCAGAACGCTTTCCCTTCTTAAATAACGCGTACCCCAGACGAGCAATCATGGCTGCGTTATCCGTTGTCAGTTCAAACGGCGGAAGGAAAAGCTTAATCTCTCTCATTTGAGTTTCTTCCGCAAGCAACTGGCGAAGCCTTGAATTGGCACTAACACCGCCGCCCACAACAACTGCTTTTATTTTTTCTTCTTCACAAGCAAGGACTGTTTTCTGCGCAATCCATTGCATGACTGTTTCTTGAAAACTGGCACAAAAATCCTTCAGGAATTTTTCTGAACGGAATTGTTTCGCGTTGCGTTCATGGAGATTTAAAACAGCAGTTTTAATTCCACTGAAACTAAAGTCAAAACGTCCGTCTTGTTTGGGCTTGGTAAAAGAAAAAGTCTTTGGATTTCCGCTTTGTGCAAGCCGATCGATCACAGGGCCGCCCGGATAACCCAGCCCTAAAATTTTGGCTACTTTGTCATACGCTTCTCCAATCGCGTCATCGATTGTTTCGCCTAATAAATCATAATGATAATTTTGATAGCGCACCAAACTCGTGTGGCCGCCGGAAACAATTAAACCGATAAACTTAGAAGGTTTTTTCTTTCCGATAAAATTTGCTTCCAGATGGGCTTCAATATGGTTAACGCCAATTAATGGAATGTCGAGTGAAAAACTCAAAGCTTTTGCAAATGAAACACCTACAAAAATAGAACCAATGAGGCCGGGGCCTTTGGTTACGGCGATTAAATCAATTTGATTGGGTTTAAGACGAGCCTTGCGGAGCGTTTCGCGATAAACCAAATCAATGGCTTCCAAACAATGGCGCGAAGCAATTTCAGGAACCACGCCGCCGAACGGCTTGTGATGAGCCAGACTTGAAGAAATAATATTGGCAAGAATTTGATCGTTACCTTTTAAGACCGCACAAGCGGTTTCATCGCAAGAAGTTTCGATTCCGAGTGTATACATAATCTATGAAACATCCTTCAAGGTGGCAAGTTCAAACCCTTCAGATTCCAATTTAGGAATCGCTTTTTTAATCGCCGAAAGTGTTTTTTCACGATAATGTCCGATCACAACGGCAACTCCATTTTGCCGCGCTACTTGAGCAGCTTCATCAATATGCTTGGAAATATAATCAGAATCATCTTGGTTATCAAGAAATACATCTCGTTTCAAAACCGGCATACCCAGCGCATAAGCTACTTTATGGCCGATAGAATTGGAGCTCGTGATACTGTCCAGGAAAATAAGCTGCTTTCGCTTCAACTCTTTCAAAACGATGTACATTAGGCCTCGATCGCGAGTAGCGCGTGAACCCATATGATTATTCACGCCTAAAACACCAGGAACGCTCGCTAAATCTTTTTCGAGAGTTTCCCTTACTTCATTTACGCCCATATCTACCGTAATTTTTCCGGGGCCTGGATCCTGTTCAGCATCTTCAGGTTCTAAAGGAAGATGCAAAATGGTGGAAAATCCGCGCTTTTTTCCTTCCTCAGCAAAATATTTTGAATAAGGAAGCTGAGGTAAAATTGCAAAGGTGACACGGTGATCAAGCGAAAACAAAAGATCGGCAATTTTTTTATTATAGCCGATATCGTCAATAATAAAAACAATCCGAGGTTTTTGGATCTTCTCGCTAATCGCTTTAGATTGAACCGCTCTTTCCGCCGGAAGCACTTTCTCCTCACCCACCAACTTCTCTGCCATGCTTTTCGGAAATGGCTCCGGCATAGCGGCCATTGAAACCGGCGTACTCCCAAACGTTTGCATAATGGCTTGAGATCTTGAAACAATGTGTTTCGGATAATGCCAGCCAAAACCTTTTTGTCCCAAACCGTACCCAATTAAAACACCAATTCCTAGAACCATTACCGTAATAAGAATGATCGGATAATCCCTGAAGAATTTCCCGAGGCTAAAACTTTTATTATCGCTATATCTACGCTTTGCCATGACCCAATGATGCTAATTTTCTCTCTAGGATTTCGTTGATTAATTTTGGATTGGCTTTTCCCTTTGTTTCTTTCATCACCTGCCCCACCAAAAACCCAATCGCTTGCGGTTTTCCAGAACGAATTTCATCAACTGTTTTCTGATTCGATTTGATAACACGATCGGCAATCTCTTCAAGCAGTTTCGTATCCGTTACCTGAACCAAACCTTGTTCTTTAACGATTGACTCCGCAGAAGCGCCGGTAGCCCACATTTGCGGGAAAATGTCTTTTGCAATTTTGCCACTTACCGTGTTGTCTTCGATTAATTTAAGTAAACCGGCAAATGCCTTCGGTTTTATGGGAGCCTCTTTGATCTCAATTCCATCTTTATTCACCAGTGCTAAAAATTCACTTTGAATCCAATTGCTTGCAAGTTTTGGACTTACTTTTTCGCACACCGTTGATTCGAAATAATCTCCAAGTTCTTTATCTGAAACCAAAACGTAGGCATCATATTCCGAAAGTCCGTATTCTTTATGAAAACGTTCTATTCGTGCTTTTGGAAGTTCAGGAAGCGATTTTCTGAGTTCCTCAATTCTTGCAGTTGACACAGTAAACGGAACCAAATCGGGTTCCGGAAAATATCGGTAATCATGGGCATATTCTTTGGAACGCATGCTAAAGGTCTGGCCTTTTGATTCATTCCAAAGCCGAGTCTCTTGAGAAATCTTTTCACCGTTTTCAACGGCTTCGGTTTGCCGTTTTATTTCATAGGCCAGTGCTTTCTGAACGGCGCGGAAGGAATTCATATTTTTAATTTCCACTTTCGTTCCGAATTTTGTTTCGCCTTTCTTTCTAATCGAAACATTGGCATCGCAGCGAAGGCTTCCTTCCTCCATATTGCAATCACTCACATCTAAATATTGAAGAATGGCTTTCAAACTCACGAGATATTGAAATGCTTCCTCAGGCGATCTGAGATCGGGTTCTGACACAATTTCAAGCAGCGGAACCCCTGCCCGATTGTAATCCACCCAACTTCCGTCCCGGACACCTTCATGAAGAAGTTTGCCTGCATCTTCTTCCAAATGAGCACGCGTAATCCCAATTTTTTTCTGTATGAATTCATTATTGTCTTGTTTCACTTCAACCGCAAGAGACCCTTTTGATGCAACAGGCATGTCGTATTGAGAAATCTGATACGCTTTCGGTAGATCGGGATAAAAATAATTCTTCCTGTCAAATTTAATCTTGCTTGAAATTTGGCAGCCAAGTGCAAGCCCGACTTTAATTCCAAGCTCAAGCACACGTTCATTCAAAACGGGAAGCGAACCCGGAAGACCCAAACAAACGGGGCATGTGTTTTGATTCGGTTCCGCGCCAAATTGAGTGGGACAAGAACAAAAAATTTTGCTCTCTGTCTTAAGCTGAACGTGAACTTCTAACCCGATGACAGGTTCATACTGATTGGTCATAGTTTTGGATGCTTCTCGTGCCATTTAGCAGTTGCTTCATAGGCTGAAGCTGCGCGAAAAATTGTCCCTTCATCAAATGGTTTCGCGGTAAGCTGCATTCCAATCGGAAGCCCGTTGGCACTAAATCCGCAAGGAAGGCTCATCGCTGGAACGCCGGCAAGATTGGCTGAGATCGTATAAATATCGGAAAGATACATGGAAAGCGGGTCGTTCATTTTCTCACCAATTTTAAAAGGTGGTGTCGGAGCCGTAGGCCCTAAAATCAAATCGACTTTCTGGAATGCTTGATCGAAATCTTGTTTGATCAGCGTCCTCACCTTTAAACCTTTTAAGTAATAAGCGTCGTAATAGCCTGCCGAAAGAACAAAAGTGCCGAGCAAAATTCTGCGCTTCGCCTCAGCGCCAAAACCTTGATCGCGTGTTTCAAAATACATATCACGAAGATTCGCGCTTTCATGACGGAAACCGTACTCCACCCCATCAAACCGGCCCAAATTGGAGCTTGCTTCTGCCACTGCCACAATGTAATAAACAGCGACTGCATATTTCATATGTGGAAAATTGACTTCAATACAAGTTGCTCCCAGATCTTGAAACACTTTAACGGCTTGCCTCACCGCTTTCTCAACTTCGGGATCCAAACCCTTCACAAAATATTCTTTCGGAAGTCCAATCTTAAGTCCTTTTACATCTTTGCTTAGAAAAGTCGTGTAATCAGGCACCGGGACATTGGCAGAAGTTGAATCTCTCTCATCATGACCGGCGAGCACATTCATCATCATTGCAGAATCTTCAACCGTTTTCGTAATCGGGCCGATTTGATCCAAGCTCGAACCGAAGGCAACTAACCCATAACGCGAGACACGACCATAAGTTGGTTTCAGTCCAACTACACCACAAAAACTTGCGGGTTGTCTAATGGATCCGCCGGTATCTGATCCAAGTGCTGCGATCGCAATATCACTTGCGACAGCTGCTGCAGAACCTCCGCTTGAACCGCCAGGAACATAATCCAAATTCCAAGGATTGTGCGTTGGACCAAAACAAGAAGTTTCGCAAGATGAACCAAAAGCAAATTCATCCATATTGCATTTTCCAAAAATGAGGGCACCTGCTTCGCGCAATTTTCGAACTACGGTTGCATCGTAAGGCGGAATAAATCCTTTCAAAATTTTTGAAGCGCACGTCGTCTCCCAATCTTGCGTAACGATATTGTCCTTAATCGAAATGGGAACACCGGCAAGAAGGCCTTTCGCCTTTTCATTTTTTTGAGATTCAATTCGCTTTGAATCAAAGTTGATATACGCCTTTATTTTTGGATCAACGTTTTTCAAACGATTAGAAAGCGCTGTGATCAACTCACTTTTGCGACCTGGATTTTTAGCGAGAAGCTCTTGGGCTTGTTTGAGGGTTAATTGGTAGAGTTCCATACGACTACGCTCCTTCAATAATCTTGGGAACTTTGAAAAATTTGCCTTCACTCTTAGGAGCGTGTTTCAAAACTGCATCTCCAATGTCGGAAGGTTGAGAAGAATCCTTACGAAACACATTCTCAATGGGAAGAACGTGGCTTGTCGGCTGGACATTATCCGTTTTTAACTCTTGAAGCTGGTCGACATAGGCAAGAATCTCTTCAAGATCCTTGGAAAGCTTCGCCTGTTCATTGGGCTTAAGGCTTAATCTGGCAAGTTCCGCGATTTGATTAATATTGATTTTTTGAGGCATGACTTAAGTCCTTGTAATAAAAGGAGATGCTAACATACTGCTGTCGATAAGTCAACGATCCGGCTTATCCCGTTTCAAAACAGGCTTTCTTTTCGCAAATAATTCTGCCACTCGGATGAAATCTTTGAGCATGAGCGCTTCAGCGCGCACGGTTTCTTCAAGTCCAGCCGTATTCAAAAGTTCTTTAGCCTCTTGCTTGGTAATTTCTCCTTTGAAACCATCTGTGATCGCGTTTAGAATATTCTTCCTGCGTGCTCCAAAACCATATTTGATCAAATCAAAAAGAACGGTTTCATCGACAGAGGCCGGAAGCGTCTGGCGAAAGATAAGTTCCATTACGGTTGAATCAACCTTTGGCTTTGGCGAAAAGCAATTATGTGAAATTTCAAAAGCTCGGTTCACATCCGTATAAAACCGGACGAGAAGCGAAAGACGGCCATACGCTTTTGTTCCCGGCTGAGCAAAAATCCTGTCTGCTATCTCTTTCTGAACTGTTAAATAAGCGGAATCAATCAGCGTACGGTGTCCGATCAAATAAAGCAAAATCGGTGAGGTAATATAATAAGGAATATTTCCAACAACTTTTAGTTTTGCCTTTCCTTGAACATATTTCTTAAGGTTCACCTTCAAAATATCAGCTTGAACAAGTGTCAACGCCTCAAAATCGCCTCCAAGCTCTCCTTTTAGAATTTCTACAAACCTTGGATCCTGCTCAATCGCAATCACTTTTGCGCCCTCTTTGAGAAGCAATTCCGTAATGGCTCCAAGGCCAGGCCCAATTTCGACGATGGTTTCGCCTTTTTGGGGGTTTACGAGAGAAACAAACTTGCGCTGGATGTTTTCATCGATCAAAAGATGCTGACCGCGAAAACCTCGCACGGAAAGTTCATACTTTTTAAGGAGTTGAATCTGATGCATAGCTTGGCAAACGAAAAACGTTCGCTTGTTCTTTTAAGTACTAATGGAACTCCTACGAATTGCTTGAAACTTTGCAATCGCGTAGCTTCCCAGAACAGCATAAGGAAGGAGGAAATATAAACCATAAGGGTAAAGTGGGAACAACCTAATGTCATACATAATCAAATAATTATCCATGCATCCGATATAAGCCAAAATATGAACGACTATAAAAAGATTTAAGCACTTTCGCGCTTTAGAGTCTGCAACTTTCCTTAGTTTGAGAAGTAAAACAAGGGTCCAGAAACCAATCACTTGAAAATACAAAATATAAAGCGGATATAAAAAAGCTGGTTTCGGATAAGTGTAGTCATCCCGGTTAATGATTTCTCCGGTAAAAAAAGGGGTGAAAATATTCAACAGAATAAAACTAACAGCAGCTAAATAAGCCGCCTTAAGCAGGGAAGCATGTTTATCTCTAGTCTGAGTAAAATGCAGAGTGAAATGAAGAAATAAAACAGGAACGAACACGCAGCCTAAATGCAGGAACAATCCCCAAAGGAAACCTGACATCCGCCTCTGAAGTTGAAACTGAATCGCAACAAACAAGGCCCAGAAAGCAACATTCAGCCAAAAAAACCCGAAGAAACGTTCTGTGGTTTCTTTTTTTGAAGCGAAATAAATTCCGGCTAGGGATGTAAAAAGGAAAGCTGCAAACGCCGAGACAAGGAAATGATTCATGCGAAAATCTTTTAAACAGAACCTTGAAATTTTTAAACGGAGGGTTTAATAACGCGTTCGCCCCGCATAGAAGATCTTTTGTGTTCGCCTTCTGGAACTTGGTATTCCAAAATCGACACTCTGAAAGGTTCTGGAATGGGAATGAAATTGCCTTTGTAGTCATCAAACGTCAGGCGCTGCCACCCGTCATAGATAAGCTCATCTTAATTATTGCGATACATTCTGAAAATCAGGTCAAAACTGCATCTCTTTAAATTCGCGGTCTGCAGCTTAATGACAACCGTGTCGCCAAAGAAAACATGTCGCTTAAACCGGGAATGTTCTTCGACTGTAATCATGTTAGCGCTGCCTGCCATGACCAGTTTCATCACCTCTTGCCAACTTGGGAAAGCCGTCATGAAAAATTCTTCGCGAACGATTCCCTGCCATTTGACGAAATTGGCGAAATAAACTACGCCTCCCATGGCATTGGTCTCATGGAGGTAAACTGAATGTTTATACACAAACTCTTTTCCGGGCATTTCATTCTCCTTTAAAGATCCTGTAGGCTTGATTATCTAATCTCCTATTGCTGCGTAGGAGAGTTTCGAGCCAGACCTATCAACAAGGGATGCATTATACCTCTAGAACACGCCTTTTGGAACCAATACTATTTTTTCCAAAAAAACTTGACAGAAGAAAATAATATGGTATATTTATACTATTCCTATCGATTTAGTATGATATGAAACTAACTAAAAAAGGTGAGTACGGATTAAGGGCTCTTTTAGCGCTCGCGTCTGTTTACGAGGACCGAACGCTGAACCTACGTGAAATCTCAAAACAAGAGAAGATCCCTAATAAGTTTCTGGAACAAATTATGATGCTTCTCAAAAAAACTGGATTTGTTCAAAGCTCAAAAGGCAAATATGGTGGCTATGCCCTTTCCCGCTCGCCGAAAAAGATCACGCTTGGCGAAGTGATCAGAGCAGTTGAAGGCCCTCTCTCACCTATTGGAACGGTGGAAGAAATAAAAAAACGCATTCGTTCAGAAGAACAACACCCCGGCCTTTATCATGCTTTGCTGGAAGTTCGAAACTCAATCGCTGAAATTTTGGATAAAAAAACTTTGGTGGACGTTTGCCAAAAATCCCATGAGTTAACGGGTTCCAAATCTGTTTATCAAATGTATTACATATAACTTTAAGGAATCTGATGAAGAAAAAAATATTTCAAATTTTTGTTTTATCTCCTCTGCTTGTATCTATTTTTCTGGTAGCTAAACTAAATGCCAGCTCAGAAAGTGTGCTCCCAATCAGAATTGGTTATTTTCCTAATGTTACGCACGCCCCTGCTTTAATCGCACGTGCAACTAAACATTTTGAAAAAACGCTCACTCGCGATGTAAAAATTGAATGGAAAACATTCAATGCGGGACCCGAAGCTATTGAAGCGCTGTTTGCCGGAGAAATTGACATTCTTTATGTAGGCCCAAATCCTGCCATCAATGGTTTTATCAGGTCCAAAGGAGAAGCGTTGCGTATTATCGCGGGTGTTGCAAGCGGAGGTGCTGCATTCGTCGTTCGACCAGAAGCAAAAATTGAACGCTTCGAAGATATCCAAGGTAAACGTGTTGCTACTCCGCAAAAAGGAAACACACAAGATGTGGCCCTTCTTCATTTGATGAAGGAAAAAGGTCTCAAACCAAAAACTCAAGGCGGCGATGTTGAAATTTTCAATATTGGGGGCGGCGATCAAATCACTGCTTTTGCGAAAGGACAGATAGACGCCATATGGACGGTGGAACCTTGGGTTTCCAGATTGGTTTCCGAAGCAAATGGAAAAATCCTCTTTGAGGAAAACGAACTTTGGCCAGATGGTAAATATGCGACTACTCTGCTTGTGGCACGAAAAAAATTTATTGAGAAACATCCCGAATTAATCCAAAAATGGATTAAAGGGCATGTCGAAATTGTGGACTATATCAATGATAACTTTACAAAAGTGAAACAAATTTTTAACGACGAGCTTAAACGTGAAACCGGTAAACCGCTTCCACCTCAATATTTGGACAAATCTTTTGGAAGGATCTCGTTTACCTACGATCCTATGGAAAACTCTGTCCAAGAATCAGCCAAGCGTGCGGCTGAAATCGGTTATCTCGGAAGAAATATCGTAGACCTTAAAAATCTTTACGAACTTTCTTTTTTGAATAAAGCTAAAAGCAAATCTTCGGAGAAAATAAATTAAATGCTTCTTTCTGTTGATTCGGTTACTAAAGAATTTATCGCTCAACACGGTAAAGTTTTGGTATTGGACAAAATCTCACTTCAGATCAAACCAGGAGAATTCGTTTGTTTCGTCGGCCCTTCGGGTTGCGGTAAAACAACGCTGCTCAATCTGATCGCAGGGCTTGAACAGCCTACGCAAGGAACAATCCAAAAAAATGGTGAAAAAATTGCAGCGCCGGGTAGTGACCGAGTGGTTATTTTTCAAGAAGCAGCATTATTCCCCTGGCTTAATGTAATTCAAAATGTCGAGTTTGGACTTGTAGGACGCATGGAAGCTCAAAAGCGCCGTGAGATTGCGCGGGCGCTTCTTAACTTAGTTCACCTGGGTCGATTTGAAAAAGCGTATGTTCATCAACTTTCCGGGGGGATGAAAAGCCGTGTTGCGATTGCTCGGGCGTTAGCCCTGAATCCCTCTGTGCTTCTGATGGATGAACCTTTCGCAGCTTTGGATGCGCAAACTCGAGATATTTTGCATGAAGAAATCGAAGAAATTTGGACCAAGACAAAACAGACGATTATTTTTGTCACTCATAACGTGAGAGAAGCGGTACGGCTAGGTAACCGAGTGTTTGTATTTACAGCACGGCCAGGCCAAATTAAAAAGGAATTTCAGATTGATCTTCCAAGACCGCGCGATACCAATAGCGAAGCGGTTGTCGCGTATGCCAAACTCATTCAACAAGAACTTCGAGAAGAAATTGAAAAATTCTTAAAAGAAGAGGTAGATCATGAGTGGACTCTTAAAAAAACTGACCTTCTACGCCCTGCTGGTATTGATCTGGGAAGCGGTATTTAGGCTTGGCGTCTGGCCGCCTTACCTTTTTCCTTCTCCGGAAGAGGTGGCAAAAGCTCTCCTATCGGGCTTTCAGGACCGTTCTTTTTTAATTGGAATGGGTGTAAGCATTCAACGGATTCTAATCGGTTACTTTATTTCCCTGGTCTTCGGAGTAATCCTTGGAATCCTAATCGGTCGTTTTAAACTCCTTGATGAAACGGTTGGTTCGCTCATAACAGGATTACAAGTTCTTCCTAGTATTTGCTGGCTTCCCCTAGCCATTCTTTGGTTTGGCTTAAACGAACAAGCCATTCAATTTGTGATTATTATGGGAGCATTTTTTTCGATTGCGATTGCAACGGATAGCGGCATTAGAAATATTCCGCCGATTTATCTCCGCGCCGCAAAAACCATGGGCATAAAGGGAATGGACCTTTATACGCGGGTGATCTTCCCTGCCGCACTACCTTCTATCGCAACCGGAATGAAGCTCGGATGGTCTTTTGCTTGGAGATCTTTAATGGCCGGAGAATTGATTTTTGTAAGTGTCGGGCTTGGGCACTTGCTCCAAACCGGACGAGAATTGAACGACATGGCTCAAGTGATGGCCGTCATGATTACCATTATGATGGTTGGGCTTATTTTTGATCGATTTATCTTTGCCCAATTTGAAAAAAGATTACGTCGTCAATGGGGTATGTCAAACTAGACCTAAAAAGAAAACCCCCGCTTGTCCGCCAAAATTGCGGCGGATCCGTCCTCTGGCGGAAAAACAGGGGGGTTTCAACTTTTTGAGCTTACTTTGGCTTAGCGCTTGATAACGTTTGCAGCCTGGTCGCCTTTGGGTCCACTGACAACGTCAAATTCAACGTTATCACCTTCATTAAGGCTCTTGTATCCTTCGCCCTGAATGGCGGAATGATGTACAAACACATCCCCATTGCCATTGGAAGGAGTGATGAATCCAATAACCCTTCTGATTACTGAACCACTTCACAGTACCTTGTGCCATGACTTATGTTCCTTTCTTGCCGAAAATCGACACTTCTTGGTTGCTGTGTGAAGCACGATCGGACTACAAAAATAAAAACCGCTAAGTAGTGTTTCGCTCGCGGTCTGAAATATCTTTACTCGTCTTGACCTAAAAGCTTCACATCAATTAACAACGGCGGAAATTATAGAGATCTTTACTTCCAAAGTCAAACCAGAAATTCGAGATTTTAACAGCTTATATTTTGGGTTTTTGGATGGAAAAGCGCCTGAAATAAGCCTCGGATTCGGTACCCGTATTGTCTGAATCCGACATCAGCCCAATGACCATCACATTCCCATGAGGAGCCTTCCCAAAAAGCTTTTGATAATCTGCTACAAGATCGCGCTTTTCAGCCGTCCAGCCGTCCGGTGATGTTGCCGGCCCATTTCGAATGACAAAAACCTTGTTGCTCCGTGCAAAAGGACTGCCTCCAGTGGTTCCAACCGGAAAATAATCATCCCAAACGTACTGAATCACATCCGACGATAAAGGTGTGCGGCCTCGAAATGCAACATAGATACGCCCGACATAATCATTATCTGATCGAGCTGCCAAAACTTTATTTTGTTTGTTTGATGGGAACCGAACTGCTTTCCATTCCCAGGTCAAAAAAGGCCGTTCAGACGAACTGATATTCACTTCCTTAAAGAAAGCTGACGAGGCGGCATGGCTCAAAGCATGCAACACCTTCTCGTTGTTTTCAACGACTTCAATTTTGTAAACGGTTTTGTTATGAAATACATGTTCCCGCCATTCACTGAAAAAAGAAGTATCTTTAAATTCAAGATTGATTAGCGGTTGAAGGGAAACTTGCTCAGGAATATGGATCGAAACAAACGGTCTGGGATGGCTTAGCCAAAGGTAAACGAAATAGATCAAACCTAAACCAACAATTAAGAAAAACGCCAAAAACCATTTTTTGAAGGGTGAAGATTTTTTTATTTCCTCTTGAGGTAACTCTGCTACAACGACACCCTCCCCGCTTTGATTTGCAGGAACAAGTGTTTCTTGTAATTTTTCCTGCGATTTAAAATGTACCGGCTTCATTAAAGCCCTACGATCGAAAGTTCGCATGTTCCTCCCCACACTTCTCCAGGTTTAAGGATTTTAATCCCGGTATCCTTCCACCCCTTAGCATAAAGGTTGAAACCATTATTAACATGGGTAACTGGCTCCACCGCCACAAAACCTTTCGCCTGAGGATAAGCATCATTAGGAGCATAAATGACGACGTGGCTAAAAACAGGTTCTATTTGGCACTGAACTTCCACGTTTGACCCTTTATACAAAAGACGAATCATATTTCCCGTTAAGCCGGTAAAACAGTGATCTAAATTAAGGTTACCAAGAAACCGTTCACTACGTAAATCGGTTCCATTGGAAACGCTAACTGCAGGGCCCGTTGGAATGCATCTTTCATCAGGATAAACCTTATCAGCCGGAAGCACAACTACAATATCTTGATCCCGGTCCGTAAGCTGTCTTTTAAAGAAGGGGTGAAACCCCATTCCTACGGGCGCTTGCTCCGAATCTACATTCTCAATGGAAAGAGCCATGCGAAGCCGGTTATCAGAAAGTTCCAGTGTATGCTTAAACTTAAGCTTAAAAGGATAGTTAAAATCACTGAACTTCCGGGAATCAAGATGAGCCACAAATTTTTGTTCGCTGGCTACTTCGATATCCCAAGGTCTTGTTCGTACGTCACCATGAATGGCGGTATCGTCCGGAAAATTTTTGCGAAGCTGGTAGCGTTTACCATTAAATTCAAAAATACCTTGAACCAAACGATTAGACCAAGGTGCCATCATATAAGAGCCATAATGAAAAGGCGGTCCATCGCCAAACATAGGTTCAAGAAGATCAAGCCACTTGTCCTTTAGGAAAATCCGAAAGGTGCTCCAGTAACAGCCGTAATCCGGAAAAAAGGTAAGCTCGATCTTGTCGTTCTTCAGTTTAAATGGGTTAAAAGAAGGCATATTTTTCTTCATTTTGATTTAGTTTCGAATTCATGCCATAATGGCTAACATTCGCGGAATTCTAGTCTTTAGCTTGCAGGCTGTCAACCATACTTAAACTGAGCTGCTCTGGAGGAATCCGGAAACCCAAACCACTATTTATGTTAGCCGCTCGGACCAATTGGAAGTTTCATCCAAACCAGCTTACCCTCCGTCTGAAAGCTCTGCGAGAAAGCGGCGTTCAAGTTCTCGATCTTTCTGAATCCAATCCAACTCGATGTCAATTCGAATATCTTAATACCGCGCTCCTTTCACCTCTTGCAAATCCTAAAAACTTATCTTACGAACCAAATCCCAAAGGAACTCTTGAAGCACGACGAGCAATTCAAAATTACTACCGGGAAAAAAATATTTGGGTAGATTCGGAACAAATTTTTCTAACCGCAGGCACGAGCGAAGCATACTCATTGCTTTTCAGGTTGTTTGTCAATCCGGGTGAACGAGTTTTGATCCCGCACCCCAGCTACCCTCTCTTCAATTTTCTTGCTGATTTAAACGATGCTCAATTGGATTTCTATCGCCTTGCGTATGACAACGGCTGGCACATTAATTTGGAAAGCTTGAAAAATGCGTGTGATTCTAAAACCAAAGCCATTGTTTTGGTCCACCCTAACAACCCAACCGGGTCTTTTGTGAAAAGAAAAGAATTGGGTGAAATCGTAAAACTGGCTCAGGAAAAATCGATGATTCTTATTTCTGATGAGGTTTTTTTAGATTATTCTTTTCTGGAAGATTCCAAGCGAGCTCCCTCTTTTGCGGCAAACCAAGACGTGCCCACGTTTACATTAGGAGGAATCTCAAAAGCTTTGGGGCTGCCACAGATGAAACTCGGTTGGATTATAGCAACCGGCCCTCGAGAATTGGTTCGCTCGTCCTGCGAACGGCTTGAAGTTGTCTTAGACACTTACCTTTCCGTAAATACTCCGGTTCAAAATGCTCTACCCTCATGGTTTTCTGTGAAACAAAGGATCCAAAATGAAATTACAAACCGTGTCCAAAAAAATCGAGTGTTCCTCGCTCAACATCTCTCAAGTCTGCATCCCGCAAGTTGTTTACAAACTGAAGGAGGTTGGTATGCAACGCTCCGGATTCCAAAAATTCAGAGTGAAGAAGAATGGGCTCTTGAATTTTTAGAAAAAGATCATGTGTATTTGCATCCAGGTTATTTTTTCGATTTCGAAGAGGAAGCTTATACAGTTATAAGCCTCCTTCCCTCTTTCAAAATCTTTAATGAGGCAATTTCACGCATCCTCGCAAGAATTGAAAATAAGTCATAGAATTAATCAATAGAATATTTTTAACAGCTGGCTGTGAAGTCAGATAGGAGATCGTTGTGATTCAGGACGGGAAGACAGTCACGATGAATTACAAACTTTCAGTAGACGGCGAAATCATCGATAGCACAGACGGCCACGAATCCTTCCAATATATTCATGGCAAAAACCAAATCATTCCAGCACTTGAAAGACGGCTCGAGGGGCTTAAAGTAGGCGATGAACGCGAAATTATATTGGGCCCTGAAGATGCCTACGGAGTCATAGATCCTGAAGCGGTTGTAGAAATTCCAAAATCCCAACTCCCGCAAGCAGACATACAAGTTGGAACCCGGCTTGGAATGACCGGGCCTGACGGCGGCCGGTTTCCCGCCACTGTTGTTGAAATCAGGTTTGAGACCGTGTTGCTTGATTTAAATCATCCGTTGGCAGGAAAAGAACTGCACTTCCTCATTCGAATCTTGGAAATTCAATAATCTTCCAACAAAATCAATTCGTAAGCGCCTTTTCAACCAGTCGAATAGAATTGAGAAATGCCGTGTGGAACGCTTTATTTTGATAAGCGATATCAAAAGCGGTTCCGTGATCGGGTGAAGTCCTCAAATAAGGAAGCCCGAGGGTCACGTTCACTCCTTCTCTAAAAGCGATCATCTTAAAAGGAGCGAGTCCTTGATCATGATACATTGCCACTACAGCATCAAACCGTCCCTCATAAGCATCGTTAAAAATCTGGTCTCCCGGCAAAGGCCCTTGAACATTTAACCCTTTTTTCTGAGCAAGCTTTACAGCAGGAAGAATAATTTCCTCTTCTTCCGTCCCAAATTCACTTCCATGCGGATTCAGAGCTGAAACCCCGATTCTTGGCGTTTTAATTTTCAATTGCTGTTTTAAAAACTCATTTGTGAGCACAATTTTGGTTACGATTTCTTCTGTTGTCAACGAGCTTGAAACTTTCTTAAGCGGAAGATGAATGGTAACCAATGTTACTCGCAGTCGGTCGCTGACAAACATCATTGCAAACTCCTTGACGCGTGCAATCTTAGCCAGATATTCTGTATGGCCTGTGAATTTTGGATCAACCAAGCGAATCGCCCCCTTTTGAATTGGGGCAGTCACAATGCCCTGAATCAATTCACAAGCAGCCTGATAGGCTGCAACTTTCAACGCTGAATAGGAAAGTACTGCGTTCCACTTTGAAATCTGGCCTACAGAAAAAATTTCCTCTTTGGGACGCTTCTCACCAAAAGCTTTTTCATAAAGTGCTTCTGCTTCAGGGGTTATACCTAGAAAATTGACTTGTTTATCATCCAGAAAAGAACGCTCAAGGGTGGGAATGATATGAGGTCTAAAATCAATAGTTAAGCGATCGCTGGCATACTGAAACACTTCTTCGCTGCCAATCAGCATGTAAATGGCTTTGCCGAGCGAAAGTTCTTTCAGAGATTTCAAAATGATCTCGGGGCCAATACCGCCCGGATCGCCCATGGTAATTGCAATAATTGGTTTCATCTAGCGAATTGAAATAAAAGACTTCTTTTTCAATTCGTTCATCCAGCTAACAAACCGCTCGTGGGCTTTAATTCGAAAAAGCATATCAGCAATTGCATCTTTTACCTGCTCGAATGTTTTTTTAGAAGCGGTTTGTTTTTCACCGACCTTAAAAATATGGTAACCATCTTCCGTTTCGAGAACATCCGAAAAACTCTCGGGCTTAAGAGAAAAAATAATTTGATCAATACTACCTACCATATCGCCTTTTTGAACGAAACCCAGAAATCCGCCTTGGGCAGCATGAGCATCTTGGGAATTTTCCTTTGCAAGTTGCTCAAAATCCTTTCCTTGCTTCAGCTCAGCAATCAATTTTCCAGCTTTTCTTTTGATTTCTTCGTCGGTCATGCCTTTCTCAACCGCTTCCGCACCCTTTCGAAGCGTAATACACCAAACCTTCACTTGCTCCTTTTGAGCAAATTCGCTGGGATGATCTTTATAATACTGTTCCACATCTGACGGTGAAACAATAACCTTTCCACGAATCAGTGCTTGATGAAGTTTGGTAATGGTAATGCGCTCTCTCACCTTCTTTTCAACTTCTTTAAGGTTGACGCCGGATTTTTTCATCTCTTTTTTAAAGATTTCCTCATTTTGAAATTGCGCTTTAAAAGTTGCAAGTTCCTCTTGAATTTCAGAATCGCTCACTGTAACCCCTAACTTTTGAGCCTCTTGATACACCAGCTTGTCTTCGATTAATTGATTTAAAAGTTTTAAGCGCACAGTTTCGAGTTCGCGCTGAAGATCAGGGCCTTGGTAGGCCTTTTTAATTTGTTCGTAAATCGGCCTGAAAATGATGTCGACTTCGCTTTGCGTAATGACTTCATTGTTCACCACGGCGGCAACACGATCGACAAGCTGCTCTTCCCGACAAAATCCATCGGTAATAAAAGACAAGGATAGAAGGATAAAAAATAGGAACTTTCGGTTCATAAGAGGGTTACAATACCACAGCTTCATCATCTTTTCAATGTCGCCTCGCTGACTTCTTTTTCCTCTTGGACTGCCTCTTTTAACATCCGGCAATAGAGGTCAAAACCAACCTGATAAATAAATCCGCTCTGCTCATGCCCAAGAACGTTTCCTGCTCCGCGGATTTCCAGGTCTTCAAGAGCCACCTTAAGGCCCGCTCCCAATTCGCTGAATCGTTCAATTGCAGCGAGCCGCTTTTCGGCATCTTGAGTCAGCACCCAATTCTTTGGAACCAGAAAATAGGCATACGCTTGGCGTGCTATATGGAAACGGCCGACTCGGCCACGCAATTGATAAAGATCTGAAAGCCCAAAGATGTCCGCACGGTTCACCAAAATCGTATTCACATTGGGAATGTCAATTCCAGATTCAATAATATTGGTTGAAATTAGGCAGCCAGTTTTCCCATCGATAAATTGACTCATTACTTTTTCAAGTATTGCAACCGGCATTTGACCATGCGCCACACCAAAAGAAACATCTGGCAATAACTTCTTTAAGTATATATGGATTTTTTCGATGGATTCAATACGGTTGTGGACAAAATAAACTTGGCCTTTCCGACTTAATTCTCGTTCGAATGCTTGTTTAATTCTTTGATCATCAAATTCAAGGATTTCGGTGACAATTGGAAGTCTCTGCTTCGGCGGAGTTTCAATCACAGACATGTCTCGAACCCCCAAAAGCGAAAGATAAAGGGTGCGCGGGATGGGAGTTGCTGTTAACGTGAGGACGTCTACGGTTTCCCGTAAAAATTTTAGCTTTTCTTTATGCCCTACCCCAAAACGCTGTTCCTCATCAATGACAACAAGCCCCAAATCCTTAAACGAAACATCTTTCGAAAGGAGCCTATGGGTCCCGATGATCACATCCACTTTCCCGTCTTTAAGCTGAGCAATTACTTTTTTTTGATCCTTTGAATCCCGGTAACGTGAAAGAAGATCGATCCGAACCGGAGCATCTTTCATCCGCCGCTTGAAAGTTAAATAATGCTGCTCGGCCAATAACGTGGTAGGGACAAGGAATGCCACTTGTTTTCCGGCAAGTACTGCTTTAAAGGCAGCGCGGATGGCCACTTCTGTTTTACCGTAACCTACATCACCGCAAAGCAGGCGGTCCATGGGTTTCATCCGTTCCATATCTTGTTTCACCTCATCCGTCGCACGCCTCTGATCCGGTGTTTCTTCGTAAGGAAATGCCTTTTCAAACTCCTGCTGCCAGTCCAGTTCCTTAGGAAATTGAAATCCCGGAAGGATATTCCGCTTTGCTTGAAGACGAACCATCTCACGCGCGATACCTTTGACTGCAAGACGAGTCCGTTCTTTAATCCGTAACCATTCTTTGCTTTGAAGCCGCGTCGGCTTCGGTTTTTTTCCTTCAAGGCCGAGATAACGTTCCAACAGCTGATGCTGGTCAAACGGAAGATAAATAATTTCTTCGTTGGCATATTCAATTGCCAAGTGGCGTTTGGTAGAACCTGAGATTTTTAAAGTCTTCGTTCCAAGAAATTTCCCAATTCCATATTCCACATGAACGACGTAATCCCCAACCCGAATGTCTTCTAATCCTTGAACGGGCTCAAATTCCTCAAAATGGGCTCTGAGGCGAGCCCTTCTTTTGAGAAAAGATTCTGTTACCGGAAGGAGGAAAAGTTCTTCAAAGGTTGTAAGGCTTTTTCCTTCGATCAAAGAATAATCGCGGATGGATTCAATTTGGTCTAAATGAAAATAAATCCGGATGGGGGCACGATAGGAAAGGGGGTAAATGTCAACGGTGGCGCCACGGATGGCATATTCGCCAGGCTCTTCTACCGTTTTTCCTTCGTGGTAATTTAAAGATTGAAGCTTTTCGAGGAGTTCGTTCTGAGCAACCGTTTCGCCAACCCGAAGGCGAAAAACTTTTGTATCTAAGAGAGCTAAATCTTTTTCAACCATTCCCGAATGCGTGCAATTCCCGCTTCAATCAATGGTTCAGAATTGGCAAAACTAACCCGAACTGCATGATCATCACCGAAAGCAACGCCAGGCACCACGGCAACTTTTGCTTCATCGAGCAAGCGGTCTGAAAATTGAAGTGAAGTTAGTTTGGTCTCAGAAATATCAATAAAAAGATAAAAGGCGCCACTCGGTTTAAAAGGTTTCAGCTTTGGAATGCCGCTCACGAGGCTGAAAATCAGGTCGCGCCTCTTTTCAAATGCAGTGCGCATTTTTTTCACGTCGGGCTCCCCGCTCTTTAACGCTTCAAGATAACCTGCTTGGGCAAAAGAAGTTGGGTTTGACGTAGAATGACTTTGAAGAGAAGCGCAGGCCTCAGCAATTGGTTTTGGAGCAGCTGAAAAACCAAGACGCCAACCGGTCATGGCATAAGTTTTACTGGCTCCCCCAACGGTAATAGTTCGTTCCAGAATTGCTGGATCCAGCGCACCAATCGAATAATGTTCTCTTCCGTCAAATATCAACTTTTCATAAATTTCATCACTTAAGATGAAAAAAGAATGCTTCTTTGCGATCTTCACAATTTCAGTCAGAAGTTCCTTCGATAAAACAGCGCCGGTTGGATTGGAAGGAGAATTGAGAATGAGTACCTTTGTCTTTTTCGTAATCAATTTTTCAAGAGCCTGGGGCGACGGACAGTAACCATCCTTAAACTCAGTTTTAAGGATGACCGATTTACCTTCTGCCAAAGTTACCATTTCGGGATAACTCAGCCAAAAGGGAGATGAGATAATTACCTCATCTCCTTTTTCTATAAGAACTTGCAACACATTGTAAATGGCATGTTTGGCACCACAGGAAACCACAATTTGGTCTGGTGTATAGGACAGATGATTTTCTTGAGCAAGTTTTTCTGAAATTGCTTTTCTTAATTCAACAGTTCCAGAAGCAGGCGTGTATTTGGTAAATCCTTTATTGAGTGAATCGATGGCGGATTGCTTAATTTGGGAAGGTGTATCAAAATCAGGTTCGCCTGCGGAAAAAGAAATAACGTCAACCCCTTCTTGCTTGAGACGCTTGGCTTTGGCTTCAATCGCAAGCGTCATGGACGGGGTTACTTTTTGAATCCGCTTGGCAAGATTTACGGAGGTGCTCATATGAAATTCAAACCGTGAAAATTGTACGAAATTATTTCTTATCGTCGCCTTTTAAAAAGCGGCGCAAGGATCCTAAGAAACCGCCTTTTTTCGGCGTTTCTTTTTTGGTTTCCTCTTTTTTTGCTTCCTCTTTTGAAGCTTGACGCTTAGGTTTCTCCGGTTCTTCTTTTTTCTTTTCCTTAACGTCTTTAACGCCCAGTTTTGCTTCTTTTTTCTTCTTAAGTTTCTTTTCTTGAACCTCAAGAACAGGAACCGAAAATTCAAGAAGCGAAAGCGATGCTCCGTCACCAATACGTTCTTTATAACGAAGGACACGGGTGTAACCACCGTTTCGACCGGAAAGCTTTGGAGCAATAGTCTCAATCATACACTTGGCGAAACCTTCTGAACCCGAGCCAAGCTTTTGAATCAAGTGGCGCCTGGCATGAAGCGTATTTTGCTTCGCGATTGTAACTAACTGATCGACAAAACGGCTTGTTTCTTTGGCACGGTTATGGGTTGTCACAATTTGTTGATGGGTAATCAAATTGCGAGCGAGATTCCGAAGCAAAGCCCGCCTGTGTTCTTGGACTAAATTTCCCAGTCTTCCGCGTCTACGGCCGTGTCTCATGTTTCTCCCAAACCTTTAAGCTACAGTTGCTTTCTTTTTCTTCATCCGCTCTTGAACATCCATGCCGAGATGAATTCCCATACCCACCAAAATATTTTGGATTTCAGAAAGCGATTTCTTTCCGAAATTCTTATATTTGAGCATTTGGGCTTCCGTTTTTTGAATCAAATCCCCAATGGTCTTAATGTTAGCCGCTTCAAGACAATTGGCACTTCTGACGGAAAGCTCAAGTTCGGTAATGGGTTTATTGATCAATTCAAGAAACTCCTTATCCTCTTCCTCTTCTTCTTCCTCTTCTTCGGGAAGCTCCCCATAATTGACAAAAATATCGAGGTGCCGCTGAAGAATATTGGAAGCGTAAAGCAAGGTTTCCTCGGGAGTCATTGCGCCATTGGTGTACACTTCAAGGATGAGACGGTCGTAATCAGTAATCTGACCTACGCGCGTATCTTCTACAAAGAAGTTTATTTTCGTCACCGGCGAAAAAATGGAATCAACCGCGATGGTACCAATTGCCATGCCGTCTTGTTTGTTCCGGTCTGCTGAAACATACCCTCGACCACGGGCAACTTCCATTTCCAAGAAGAAACGAATATCTTTGGTCAAGGTCGCAATGTGAAGATCTGGATTTACAATCTCCACAGTTTCATCGGCCTGGATATCTTTTGCCGTTACTTCGCCCTTCTTCTTCACATCGATGACGATTTTCTTGGGCTGCTTTCCATGATACTTAAGCACCAATTTTTTAATGTTAAGAACAATCTGAGGCACATCTTCAACCACGCCGTCGATAGCTGAAAACTCGTGAAGGGCGCCTTCAAGCTTAATATTGGTAATTGCAGCACCTTCAATTGACGAAATCAACACACGGCGCAAAGCATTCCCAATCGTCGTGCCGTAACCTCGTTCGAAAGGTTCTGCAACAAACTTCCCGTAAGTCGGCGTCAGCGATGCCTGATCCACTTCAAGCCGCTTCGGTATTTCAAATGTTTTCCATCGTATTCCCATGTCTTTTCTCTCCTTTTATATTTTCAGCGAACAGCTTTCAGCTGTCAGCCGTCAGCTTAAAAAACTAAAAAAGAATCCATGTCTTTTGCTAAAGCCGATAGCTATTTTGAGTACAATTCCACAATTTGCGATTCTTCAACCGGAAGTCCCGCATCCGCTTTTCCAGGAAGCCTCAATATCTTAGCTTCCAGTGCCTCGCGATTAAGTTCCAGCCACTCAGGAAGCGACCGGTCTTTCAACATCTCCAAATTATTTTGAACCCGTTTTCGAAGCGTTTCTTCCGAATGCAACTGGACGACATCTCCTGTGCGCACTTGAAACGAAGAAATGCTGACGGTACGTCCATTCACCATCACCAATCCGTGATTAACCAGTTGACGGGCCTCAGCACGAGACGGCACAAAAAGAACTCGATAAACTACATTATCAAGCCGCCGTTCCAAGAGTTGAATCAAAGTTTCGCCGGTAACTCCCCGCTTTTTAGAAGCTTGCTCAAAGAAATTACGGAATTGCCGCTCTAACATTCCATAAATCTTCTTTGCCTTCTGCTTTTCACGAAGCTGTAAACCATAATCAGAAAGCTTTCCGCGAGTCCTGCGGTGCATTCCTGGAGGTTGATTGCGCCGTTCAATGGCACATTTGTCTCCTGTGCAGCGAATTCCCTTCAAGAACAATTTAATGCCTTCTCTGCGGCAAAGCCGACAAACAGGTCCAGTTCTTCGTGCCATAATTAAACCCTTCTCCGTTTCGGAGGACGGCAGCCGTTGTGTGGAAGAGGCGTTACATCTTTAATGAGGCTGATTTGAAGCCCTACGGTTTGCAGTGCCCTGATGGCCGATTCTCGACCTGATCCAGGACCATTCACATGGACTTCTACCTCTTTCATTCCATTTTCAATCGCCTTCTTAGCAGCTTGCTCGGAAGCCACTTGAGCTGCAAAAGGAGTTGATTTTTTGGATCCTTTAAAACCGGCACTTCCAGAACTGCCCCAGCAAACAGTGTTGCCGGCTGTATCTGTTATGGTAATCACAGTGTTATTAAAGGAAGCTAAAATATGCACCACTCCCTTAGGAACTTGTTTTGCTTTCTTCTTGGTCATAATTTTATCTCTCTCCTTATCTAATTATTTTGCTGTTGGTGGTTTCTTCAACAAACCGCCGACTGTTTTTCTGGGACCTTTCCTTGTCCTCGAATTGGTATGAGTACGTTGGCCATGCACGGGAAGCCCTTTTAAATGACGTGACCCCCGGTAGCTTCTAATGTCAATCAGACGCTTAATGTTTTGCTGAATCTCGCGGCGAAGATCTCCTTCTACTTTCACGGATTTTTGAATGATAGCGGTCAGTTGCGCTACTTCCTTATCCGTGAGATCTTTTGCGCGTTTGGCAGGATCGATCCCTGCTTCTTTCAAAAATTTAAGCGATAGAGTCCGTCCGACCCCATATAGATAAGTGAGAGCAACATCGGTTCTCTTTTCGCGTGGAATATCTACACCTATAATTCTTGGCATTTCTTAACCCTGCCTTTGTTTGTGTTTTGGATTGTTACACACCACATAAACGATGCGCTTCCTGCGCACGATTTTGCAATGTTCACAAATTCTTTTAACTGAACTTCTTACTTTCATGATCGTCCTCTAAATTCGATAAGTAATTCTTCCCCGCGTTAAATCATACGGAGAAAGTTCAACTTTTACGCGGTCCCCCGAAAGAATTCGAATATAGTGCATCCGCATTTTCCCTGAAATATGGGCGAGTACTTTGTGCCCATTATCGAGCTCAACCCGAAACATCGCATTCGGTAATGGCTCAACCACGGTTCCTTCTACTTCAATCGCATCTTCTTTCGGCATTTAAGCAACCCTTAATTGGTCTAGAGCGCTCTCTTCATATACTTGCGGCCCCGTCAAATTTTCAGGCCCATTCTCAGTAAGCGCAATTGTGTCTTCATAATGAGCAGCTAATTGCCGGTCGCGCGTTACGACCGTCCAAGCATCTTCCAAAATGTCAACTTCCCAACTACCAGCGGTAACCATGGGTTCTAGCGCAAGCACCATTCCAACTTCAAGTTTCGGTCCTCTGCCTGCTTTTCCAAAATTAGGAACTTGCGGATCCTCGTGCATCTCGCGCCCAATTCCATGGCCCACAAAATCACGAACTACCGAAAACCCTTGAGCCTCTACATAATTCTGAATGGCAGAAGATAAATCACCGATCCGATTTCCGGATTTAATTTGTTCCATTCCTATATAAAGAGCACGACGGGTTACTTCCATGAGTTCGATGGTCTCTTCGCTCACCTGGCCAATGGCCCAGGTTCTCGCGGAATCGCTCACATAACCTTGATAAACCAAACCGATATCAAGACTGAGGAGATCCCCTTCCTTGACTTTCCGCTTGGAAGGAATCCCATGCACCACCTCTTCATTAATAGAAGCGCACACACAGGCTGGATAACCCCGATATCCTTTAAAAGCAGGCGTTGCTTTCTGAGCTTCTATCAAGCGCTCGGCTTTTTGATCAATTTCAAGTGTTGTCATGCCTGTTTTGATTGATTTCTTCAACTCTTGAAAAATGATTTTGAGCCTGCGGGCAGCTTCTCGCATAATCTCAATTTCTTGCTTCGATTTCAAAGAAATCATAAAGACTGAAAACTTTGAGCCAACTCTTCCTGAAGCGGCTCAACTTCTAAATTGCCATTTACAACCCGAAGCATTTTGCGCTTTCTATAAAACTCAACTAACGGCGCTGTCTGATCTTCGTAAACCTTAAGGCGTTTCCGGATCGTCTCAGGCTGATCATCCTTCCGCTGAACCAAAGGTTTTCCACATGCATCACAAATTCCTTCCCGCTTGGGCGGAATATTGGGAATATGATAGTTCGCGTTGCAATTGGAACAGGTACGTCTTCCTGAAAGCCGGTTAATAATTACTTTTTCAGAAGTATTGAATTCGAGAACAAGATTGAGCGGTGTTTGCCGCTTTGCAAGCATTTCATCCAATGCTTTTGCTTGTTCTACCGTCCGAGGAAACCCGTCTAAGATAAACCCGTTGGCGGCGTCCGACTTTCCAAGCCGGTCTTTCACCATATCAACCACCAAGTCATCCGGAACCAATTTTCCACTGTCAATGAACGATTTGGCGCGCTTACCAAGAGATGTTCCCTCTTGAATCTGAGATCTCAGAAGATCTCCTGTAGAAATATGCGGGATTTCATAATGCTCACTCAATATCTTTGCGTGAGTCCCTTTCCCTGCCCCAGGAGGCCCTAAAAGAACGATTCGCCAGGCCATAGGTTTAACGAATGCGCGCTTTCAACTTTCCCTTTTTGATAAAACCTTCGTAATGGCGCATCAAAAGTTGGGATTCAATTTGCTTCATCGTATCTAAAACCACACCAACAATGATCAAAAGTCCCGTGCCGCCAAAAAAACTGGCTACCAAAAAAGGAATGTTTAATACCTTCGGTGAATTCATGATGCTCGGAAAAACCGCAATTAGAGCCAAAAAAACAGCGCCTGAAAAAGCAATTCGTGTCATCAAAAAATCCAAATGTTCAGCCGTATTTTTCCCCGGCCGAATACCCGGTACAAATCCGCCGTACTTCTGCAGATTATTCGCCACGTCAATAGGATTAAACGTGATTGCCGTATAAAAGAACGTAAAGAAAATAATTAAAAATGCTTCAATGCTCGTGTACAAAACCGTCCCGGGCGACAACCAGGTTGCAATCGAATGAACCGGCCCTTTTGAATGAAAAAACCCGGCAATCGTTGCCGGAAATAAAATAACCGACTGTGCAAAAATAATCGGAATCACACCGGCCTGATTTACCTTAAGTGGCAAATAAGTACTCTGCCCGCCGTATACCCGATGCCCTCGAATCTGTTTTGCATACTGGACCGGAATTTTCCGCTGGCCTTGAATAATTAAAATGACGCCGACCACCGTAAAAATAAAAAGCACCAGCATGAGTCCCAATTTCCAGTAAGCCAGCTGCCCGAACCGGACGAGAGAACTTGTCTGAATAAACGCGGTTGGAATGTTGTCGATAATGCCAGTTGTAATCAAAATCGACATCCCGTTCCCGATTCCATGTTCATCAATTTGTTCGCCCAGCCACATGATGAATACCGTACCGGTCGTTAAAGTCAAAATCGTCATTAAACGGAACGACCAGCCTGGATTCGGTACAATTACCGTTCCTTGAAACGCGTTCGGATTTTCAAGCCAAAGTGAAATAAAAAAGGTCTGAATCAGCGCAAGGATCAATGTCCCGTAACGGGTGTACTGAATGAGCTTGCGGCGCCCTTCTTCTCCGCCTTCCTTTGCCATTTTTTCAAGCTGTGGAATCACAACCGTAAGCAACTGCAAAATAATCGAAGAAGAAATATACGGCATGATTCCAAGCGCAAAAACCGTGGCTTTTTGTAAGGCACGGCCTGAAAAAAGCGACATGATCCCGAATAAATTTCCGCCGGTGGTGCCTGCAATTCTTTGAAAGAATTGGTTCAACGCATTTCCATCAACGCCAGGCGTCGGAACATGCGCCCCAAGTCGGTACACCGCTATGATAAAGAGCGTATAAAGAACTTTGCGTTTGAGTTCTGGAACTTTAAAGATATTTCCCAGGGCTCGCAGCATGAGAATTAAATCATCACTTTTGTTCGATCAAAATGGCCTGGCCGCCTGCCTTTTCGATCGCTTCTTTTGCATGAGTGCTAAACCGATGAGCTTGCACTTTTAATTTTTGAGCAAGCTTTCCACGGCCCAATATTTTTAAACCACTGCCCAAATTTTTAATGACTCCATTTTTCACGAGCCAATCTGGGGTAATCTCAGAAACTTTGAATTGCTCCAACTGATCGAGATTAAGAATTGCATATGACTTGTGACTCGGATGATTAAACCCGCGTTTTGGAAATCGTTGATGAATCGGAGTCTGACCGCCTTCAAACGTAGGGCGCTGGTGAAACCCAGACCTCGCCCGTTGGCCTTTATGGCCTTTAGTAGAGGTTTTCCCGTGACCCGAGCTTTCGCCACGTCCGAGTCGTTTAGGCTTTTTTTGATACGGTCTCGTGCTCTTCATGTTTAGTTCCTGCTGTGCGGCGATTGGTATCGCGGCTTGTCAGCTTCTGCAACCCAGAAAGAGTTGCTTTCAATACATTAATAGAATTATCACTGCCTAAGCTTTTAGTTAAAATGTCTTTAATTCCGCAGCACTCGCAAATGGCACGGACCGCTCCGCCTGCAATAACACCGGTTCCTTGGACAGCCGGTTTCAAAAGAACTTTTGCGGCACCATATTCTCCAATAATTTCATGGGGAATGGTGGTTTTCCACATCGGGATTGCAATTTGTTTCTTCCGGGCCACTGCCAATGACTTTCGAATGGCGTCCGAAACTTCACTCGCCTTCTCCAAAGCGTAACCTACTTTGCCGGCGCCGTTTCCAGTCACAACCAAAGCACTAAAATGAAAACGTCTTCCTCCCTTGACCACTTTGGCAATCCGGTTAATTTGGATTACCTTTTCCAATTGCGTTGTATCAAAAGGAACTGGGGCGGTTAATGTCTTCTCGTTTTCTGCCGTTCCCTTAGCCGCTTGTTCTGGATCAATCAATGTATTATGGCTCCTTTTTTCAGAATTGAATTCCATTTTCCCGAAGTGTTTCTGCCAGCACTCGAACACGGCCGTGATACGGGCGCCCGCCGCGATCAAAAACAATACGGGTTATATTTTTTTTCTTAAGCTTCTCGGCCAAATAGGCACCAAACTTTTTTGCACCTATAATATTGCCCCACTGCTTCTTTTCTTTGCCGCGAAAACCAGGTTCCAAGGTTGAAGAAGAAAAAACGGTGCGCTCGGCTAAATCATCAATTACCTGTGCAAATAAATTTAAATGAGACCTGCGAACGCTAAGTCTCGGCCGCTCAGGTGTACCGATTACCCTTTTACGAACTCGAAGGTGCCGTTTCAACAATTTTTCTTGCCTAAGCTCAGCTAACATAGCTTAACCTGCTGCCTTTCCTGCTTTTCTACGAATTTGTTCGCCCAGGTAATGAATGCCCTTGCCCTTGTAAGGTTCGGGCTTAAAAAATTCACGGATATTTGCCGCAACTTGCCCAACCAGAACTTTATCAACACCCTTTACAACAACAATGGTAGGTTTTGGTACTTCTATTTTAATTCCTTCTGGAATTGTGAAATCAATCGGATGAGAAAACCCAAGCATAAGTTGGAGATTTTTTCCTTGAAGTTGCGCTTTAAAACCGATTCCTTCAATTTCAAGCGTCTTCGAAAATTCTTCCGTAACGCCTTTGATCATATTGGCAATCAAGCTCCGAGTTAGGCCATGTAAAGAGCGGTCTTGGGGAATATTGGTCGGACGCTCCACCGCCACTTTCCCGTCCGCAACCACCACTTTCATCCGAGGATGAACATTCAAATCAAGTTTTCCCTTGGGCCCCTCAATATGGAGTTTTACCCCTGCGACCTGGACCTTTACGCCTTGCGGAATTAGAACTGGTTTTTTGCCAATACGCGACATTTAAATCACCACACTTTGCAGAGAAGCTCTCCGCCTACTTTTTGAGTTCTCGCTTCACGGTCTGTCATCACACCTTTGGAAGTTGAGAGAATCGCAACTCCGAGACCTCCTAAAACACGAGGAATTTCTTCACAATTAACGTAATGGCGAAGCCCCGGTTTTGAAATTCGAACAACCGACTGAATTGCTGATTGCTTCCCTTTCACATATTTCAAATGAATGCGAATGAGTTTCTTAACCCCTTCTTCTACCAATTTGTAATTTTCGATGAATCCTTCCTGTTTCAAAATTCCTGTGATCTGCAAAGTCAACTTAGAACCGGGAAGGGTAAGGTTAGCTTTCCCCGCTCGAGACGCATTGCGAATCTGGGTCAAAAAATCTGAAATTGGATCTGTAGGTGCTCCCATATTTGTCCTTTACCAACTCGATTTGGTTACGCCAGGGATAATCCCCTGGTTTGCAAGCTCACGGAAACAAATTCGGCAAAGCGCAAATTTCCGGATGTACCCGCGCGGCCTGCCGCAAACACGGCACCGATTGTAGCCCTGTACCTTAAATTTTGGTTTCCGCTGTTGTTTAACAATCAAACATGTCTTTGCCATTCTTTAATTCCTCATTTCCGAAATGGAATGCCAAGCAGTTCGAGCAGCCGCTTCGACTCTTCTTTCTTCGTTGTTGTGATCACAAAAGTAATATCCATCCCTTGAAGTTTTTTCATCTTGTCATATTCCACTTCAGGGAAAATCGTTTGTTCTTGTATTCCGAATGAATAATTTCCGGTCGAATCAAAACTGGAAGGTGGCACTCCCCTAAAATCTCGAATTCGAGGCATTGCCACATTAAAGAGCCGTTCCATAAATTCATACATCCGGGATTTGCGAAGCGTCACTTTTAAACCAATCGGGGCCCCTTCCCGCAACTTAAAAGCAGCAATGGACTTTTTCGCCCGCGTGACCACAGGCTTCTGGCCTGCAATTTGAGCAAGCTCATGAGCAATATGTTCCAAAATTTTAATGTCCTCGGCTCCTTCTTTAATACCCATATTGATAACGATCTTTTCGATCTTGGGAACCGCGAGTACATTTTTATAATGAAATTCCTTCATCATTGTTGGGACAATCGTCGCCCGGTACAATTCCAAAAGCCTCGGTGTTTTTACTTTTATATTTTGAACTGCTTCTTTAACCATAAATAACCTTAAATGATTTCGTTACACTTTTTGCAAACGCGCTGCTTTGTCCCGTCTGCCAAAAATTGATAACCGATGCGGGTTGGTTTCGAGCAACGTGGACAAACCAACTGAACATTGGAACGATGCAGTTTCCCTTCCATTTGAGTAATTCCGCCTTTTGGATTCTGCTGGCTCGGCCGAGTATATACCTTCAAAAAATTAAGCCCCTCGATCACCACACGATTATCTTCGGGAAGCACTCTGAGGATTTTTCCCTTTTTCCCACGTTCTTTTCCCGTCAAGATGGTGACTTGATCACCCTTCTTAAGCTTCATATTCAAACAACCTCCGGCGCAAGTGATACAATCTTCGCAAAATTTAAATCTCTAAGTTCACGCGCGACAGGCCCGAAAATTCGGGTCCCTCTGGGATTTTGCTGGTTATCAATAATTACGATTGCATTAGAATTAAAACGAACCAAAGAACCGTCAGGCCGCTTAATTGGATTCCGAGTACGAACGACTACTGCTTTTACTACTTCCCCTTTTTTAACAATCCCATCCGGAGCTGCTTCTTTGACTGAGGCTGTGATAATATCGCCCACTTCTGCAGTACGTCTGCTTCTGCGGTTCAAAACACCAATCATCGCAACGCGCTTTGCGCCGGTGTTATCAGCAATTTCTAAAATGGAACGCATCTGAATCATAATCAAACCTCAGAACTCAATTGGATGATGTAATAACTTCTGTAAGCTGCCAACGTTTGCTTTTTGAAAGTGGCCTCGTCTCTATAATCCGGACCTTATCGCCTACTTTGGCAACTTTCTTTTCATCGTGTACTACATATCTTTTACGGCGGCGAACGACTTTCTTAAAAATAGGGTGCTGCATCAGCCGCGTGACTTGTACGATAGCTGTATTTTGCATCTTACTACTCAAAACAATTCCGACTCGCTCTTTTCGGTGACGATCAGCCATTTTTATTAACTTCCATTTCTCTTTTTACAGTTAAAATTTTTGCTATATCTTTCTTGCCTTGTCTTAATTTCATCATGTTTTCTAACTTGGCAAGTTTGGCATCAAACCGAAGCTGGAAAAGCTCTTTTCGAAGCCCTTCGGCTTTGTCATTCAACTCATCAACTGAAAGAGACCTTAAGTCTTTAGCCTTTAACATCGCCATGTTAAATTCCCACCCTCTTTACGAATTTAGTCCGAAAAGGCAGCTTGTGAGCACATAACCTCAGCGCAGAACGGGCCAAACTTTCAGGCACTCCTCCCATTTCAAAAAGTATGCGACCTGGTTTTACGACAGCCACATAATACTCAGGAGCACCCTTGCCTTTTCCCATACGAGTCTCAGCTGGTTTTTTGGTATAAGATTTATCCGGGAAAACCCGGAGCCATATCTTGCCGCCACGTTTAACATGTCGTGTCAAGGCTACCCGAGCAGCTTCAATCTGAATAGCAGTTATCCAACCATGACCAATTGCCTTTAGACCGTAATTGCCGAAATTAACCTGGGTTCCACCTGAAGAAACACCTCTCATCTTCCCGCGGTGCTGTTTCCTGAATTTAACTCTTGCTGGCATTAATGGCATTGTCCAAAGTCCTTACACTGATTCTGTAGGTGAACTCTCAGTTTTGTCGGGCTCAACAGGTGTTTCCAGATGAACGTCTGAAGAAGCAACGGCAACTTCAGGTTCGGAACTTTCCTTATCGTGTTTAGCGGCGACTGGTAATTTAGTGCGCACAGATTCCTTTGCTCGTTTCGCTTCTTCTTTTTTCACCAAAACTTCACCGTGATAAATCCAAGCCTTTACACCAATCGTCCCGTAGGTTGTAAAGGCTTCGCCAAATCCATAAGTTACATCCGCACGAAAAGTGTTCAAAGGAACTTTTCCTTCTTTATAACCTTCTGCACGGGCAATTTCGGAACCGCCCAAACGGCCTTTGCATTGAATCTTAATTCCAAGCGCACCTTTTTGCATGGCGCTCGCAACTGCTTTTTTCATCGCTTTTCGGAAAGCGACACGCTTTTCCAGTTGAATCGCCACATTTTCGGCTACCAGTTGTGCATTGGTCTGTGGCACTGCGACTTCTTTAATATCCAGATAAACTTCGCCTGTGGTCATGCTGGAAATTTCATCGCGAATACGGTTAATTTCTTGGCCGCCGCGTCCAATAATAAGACCAGGCCTTGCCGTATAAATCCAAATCCTGAGTTTTCCGGTTGAGCGTTCGATCGTAATATCTGCAACACCGGCCATTCTCAATTTATCCTTGAGATATTTACGGATTTTCAAATCCTCATGAAGTAAGCGGCTGTAATCCTTGCGCGCAAACCATTTTGCCCGCCAGTCCTTAATGTAACCTAGTCTCAATCCATATGGATGTGCTTTTTGTCCCACAAATACTCCTAATTAACGCGCCGCTCCGGCGGTTTGTTTTTCTTTCTTCTTCTTTTTGAATACGTCAAACCCTTTTGCTTTTTTCTCTTTGGGTTCATCTTTTATTTGCGAAACTGGAACCTCGCGCTCACCGAGAACAACGGTTAAATGCGACATGCGTTTTAAAATCACGTCGGCACGGCCCATGGAACGCGACATGTAACGTTTTAAGCTAGGTCCGCCATCCACTTTGATTTGGCGAATATAAAGACGGTTTTCATCCATTTTTTTAACCTTAGCATTTGCTTCAGCGCTCTTCAGGGTTTTCAAAACCATGGGAGAGCCTTTTTTCTTAAGGGTCTCCAAAATGGAATAAGCTTTGGAAACAGGCTTCCAACGAACCGTATCAATAACGAGCCGTAATTTCCGAGCTGAAATTCTTAAATATCGTGTAATTGCTTTTGCTTCCATAACCAATTATGTTTTGGCTCCAGCGGCCATTGCTTTCGCCTTATCTTGTGCCGTGCTGTGTTTCCTAAAGGTCCTTGTAGGTGAAAATTCGCCCAGCTTATGGCCCACCATATTTTCAGTAACAAAAACGTTATGAAACACTTTTCCATTATGAACCGCTAACGTAATTCCTACAAAATCAGGCGTTATGGTCGAGCGCCTGGACCACGTTTTAATTGGTTTTCGGTCTCTTGTTTTTTGAGCAATTTGAACTTTAATGAGCAAACCTTCGTCAACATATGCTCCCTTTTCAGATGAACGGCTCACAGTTACTTTCTCCTATCTTTCACAATGTAACGGTTTGTACTTTTATTTCGTTTTCGTGTCTTGAATCCCTTAGAAAGCTGGCCCCAAGGGCTTTGAGGATGATTACCGCCTTTTGATTTCCCTTCGCCCCCGCCCATTGGATGATCTACTGGATTCATCGCCACGCCACGGTTCGTTGGTCGAATACCAAGCCAGCGCTTGCGGCCTGCTTTTCCATAAGAAATATTTTCATTATCGATATTGGAACATTGCCCAACGGTAGCATAGGCATCTAGCTTGATCATTCGGACCTCGCCAGATGGAAGTTTCAAGTGAGCAAATTCATTTTCTTTAGATAAGATACGCGCCAATCCACCTGCCGCGCGAACCAGCTTTCCCCCGCGGCCCGGTTCCAATTCAATATTGTGAATCGGAGTTCCTTCTGGGATATTTCTGAGCGGAAGATGATTTCCAACTTTCACTTCAGCGTTCACACCGCTTGAAACTTTTTGCCCAACCGTCAAACCATTCGGCGCAAGGATATAAGCTTTTTCGCCGCCCGAATACTCAATAAGTGCAATGCGGCTCGTGCGGTTTGGATCGTATTCGATCGTCAGAACGGTCGCTTCCACGTCACGCTTCATGCGCTTGAAATCAACGAGCCTAATCCGCTGCTTATGACCGCCGCCTTGATGATAGGTAGTGGTGTGACCATACAGATTCCGCCCGCCAGTCCGTTTTCTGATTTCAGTCAACGGCTTATAAGGTTTATCCGTTGTAAGATCGGAAAAGTCATACCCGCTTCCGTGACGTCGTGTTGGAGTTGTTGGTTTAAATTTGATCAATGGCATTGTTTTATCCTTAAGTCAGTTCGATTTTTTGGCCTTCTTTTAAAGTAATGATGGCTTTTTTCCAATCCGATGTTTTACCGGGTTGGAACCTGACCCGTTTCCATTTCCCGCCAATCATCATGGTATTCACTTTTTCTACTTTCACATTGAAAATCCGTTCCACGGCATCGCGAATTTCATGCTTGTTTGCGTCTTTACGAACCCGAAAGAAATATTTATGACCCTTTTCCTGATGGGTACCTTTTTCAGTAATCAATGGTTCGCGAATAATATCGTATACGTTCATGATTTTACCGTTTCTTTCTCTTTCGAAGCATCGCCAGGCTCGCCCAAAGCTCTCTGCTCAATCGTCGGAAGCGCTTGTTTTTCAATCAAAAGCTTCCTTTTACGCTGAATATGGTAAGCATTTACATCCCGTGCGAGTTTGATGGAGAAAAACTCTTGCAGATTTCGTGAAGCGCGCTTTAAATTTTCATCCATTGAGCTGACAACGAAAAGTGTCCGTGAATCTTTAAGCCCAAGCGCTTTTATAATTCCTATAAGTTCCTTTGTTTTTGGCTGCTTCAAAATGGCATCTTCTAGAAGCATGATGTTTTCTTCTTTTTTCTTAAGGCTTAAAGCCGAAACCAAGGCGGCTTGTTTCATCGTGTTAGGAAGATTCGTATCATAATCTCTTGGATGGGGACCGAAGGTGACGCCTCCCCCTCTCCAAATAGGAGAACGGCGTGACGAATGCCTGGCGCGACCTGTTCCCTTTTGTTTCCATGGTTTTTTGCCGCCGCCGCGAACTTCAGCTCGCCCTTTGGTGCTATGCGTTCCACGTCTTTGATTTCCTGCATAAGCCTTTAAAACGAGATCGAGCAGACGCTGATTGACCGGAGCTTGAAAAACTGCTTCATTGAGCTCAAGCTCACCTGATTTCTTCCCGTCTTTTCCGTAAATAGGCGTTTTAACTTTTGTTTTAACCATAAATTATTTCTTCTTAGCCGGTGCAGCCGCTGGTTTTTTCTTAGCTGCTTCAACCGCTTTCTTCGCTTTTGCCGCTGGAACTTTTTTCTCCGGAACCTTTAACTCTTCTAAGGGCTCCCCGGGGAATTTCCATTTGCGTGGCCTGCGCCGCTTCAACGCTTCCCGAACGATGACATAATTATTCCCAGGTCCTGGAACAGCGCCATGGATTGCGATTAAATGATTTTCAACGTCAATTTTTTCCACTTTCAAATTTTGGATTGTATTTCGTTCGTTACCCATCTGCCCCGGCATTCTCATTCCCTTAACTACCCTTGAAGGAAAGGACGAAGCGCCGATGGAGCCGGCCACACGCCCGAACATGGATCCGTGCCCCCGCTCACCACCTTTAAACTGATGCCTTTTCACAACCCCTTGAAATCCTCTTCCGATCGATGTGCCAACGACATCTACATAATCACCGACAGCAAAATTATTCACATGGAGTTCCTTACCTACTTCAAGTCCTTCAATATTTTCGGTCCGGATTTCGCGTATAAATTTTTTGGGTGTTACATTTTTTTTCTTAAAATATCCCAGCTCAGCTCGATTGGTTCGCGATTCTTTTTTAGGATCAAAACCAAGCTGGACCGCCTGATAACCACCTGCTTCTTTTTTCTTCACCTCCAAAATAGTGCATGGCCCTACTTCAATGACGGTAACCGGAATGCGGTTTCCCTCTTTATCGAAGATTTGAGTCATTCCAAGTTTTTTACCTAAAAGTCCAATCATGACCTCTTACCTTATAACTTAATCTCGACGTCAACACCGGCAGGAAGCGCAAGCTTCATCAATGCATCTACCGTTCGTGCGGTCGGTTCCATAATATCGAGGAGCCTTTTGTGCGTTCTCATTTCAAATTGTTCGCGTGCTTTTTTATCGATCGTGGGGCCTCTCAAAACCGTGGTCTTCCATGTATCCGTAGGAAGCGGAATGGGGCCCACCACACGAGCGCCTGTCATTTTTACAGTCGTCACAATTTCTTGAACCGATTGATCCAAGATTCTATGATCGTATGCTCTTAATTTGATCCGTACTTTTTCTTTGATCATTTCAATATCTCAGTAACGACTCCGGCCCCTACGGTCTTGCCGCCTTCACGGATGGCAAATCGTAAGTCCTTTTCCATGGCGACCGGCATAATGAGTTCGCCTTCAATGGCCACGTTGTCTCCGGGCATTACCATCTCTACTCCTTGAGGTAAAGTGACGACCCCTGTGACGTCTGTGGTACGGAAATAAAACTGGGGCCTGTAGCCTTTGAAGAAGGCAGTGTGACGCCCTCCTTCTTCTTTGGTCAGGATATAGACTTGGCCTTTAAACTTGGTATGAGGAGTCACAGAACCGGGTTTCGCAATCACCATTCCGCGTTCTAGATCTTTCTTTTCAATGCCTCTTAGGAGGAGTCCGACGTTATCTCCTGCTTGGGCGTCATCTAAGAGTTTCCGAAACATTTCAATTCCTGTGATCGTGGTCTTGGTCACTTTAGGCCTGAGACCAATTACTTCTACTTCATCGTTTACTTTCACCTTCCCCCGTTCCACTCTTCCTGTGCCTACGGTACCACGTCCTGAGATGGAGAAAACGTCTTCAACGGGCATCAAGAATGGTTTATCAGTATCACGTTTGGGGGTGAGGATGTAACTATCCACTGCTTCCATGAGTTTAAGGATAGGCTCCTGGGCCTTGGGGTCCTCTGAATGTTCCATGGCTTTAAGGGCACTTCCTCTTATAATCGGGATTTCATCCCCTGGGAATTCATATTTTTTGAGGAGGTCCCGGACTTCTAATTCAACTAAGTCGAGTAATTCTGGGTCATCTACGGCATCACATTTATTTAAGAAGACAACAATTCGGGGGACTCCGACTTGACGGGCTAAGAGGATGTGTTCACGGGTCTGAGGCATGGGGCCATCTGCGGCTGAGACCACTAAGATGGCGCCATCCATTTGGGCGGCTCCCGTGATCATGTTTTTAATGTAATCGGCATGGCCCGGACAGTCCACATGGGCATAATGGCGATTCCCAGTTTGATACTCCACATGGGCGACTGCAATCGTAATACCTCTTTCTTTTTCTTCAGGGGCATTGTCAATGGTGTCAAAGGCACGGGCTTCGGCCAATCCTTTTTTAGACAATACCATCGTAATGGCAGAGGTAAGTGTGGTCTTGCCATGATCGACATGCCCAATGGTACCCACATTCACGTGAGGCTTCGTGCGTTCAAACTTTTCTTTGGCCAT
>Ga0209515_10000830_pt1 | contig 53797 bp, 49 predicted proteins | sample Subgroupgradi54m_FD_187454 | JGI IMG/M metagenome (GOLD analysis project Ga0209515, IMG submission 187454) | Subsurface groundwater microbial communities from S. Glens Falls, New York, USA - GMW60B uncontaminated upgradient, 5.4 m (SPAdes)... ... | reverse complement strand
CCGGCAGGACAAGGTGAAGCACATCCTGGTGCGGCACGAGCAGGGCGCGGCGCACGCGGCCGACGGCTATGCGCGCGCTACCGGCCGTCCCGGCGTGGTGCTCGTCACTTCCGGCCCGGGTGTGACCAACACCGTGACCGGCATCGCCACGGCGTACATGGATTCGATCCCGCTCGTCATCTTCAGCGGCCAGGTGGCGACCAGCCTGATCGGCGACGACGCGTTTCAGGAAGTGGACGCGGTCGGTATCACGCGGCCGTGCGTGAAGCACAACTTCCTGGTGAAGGACGTCAGGGAACTCGCCACGACCATCAAGAAGGCGTTCTACATCGCCACCACCGGCCGGCCCGGCCCGGTGCTCGTGGACATCCCGAAGGACGTCACGGCGCACAAATGCGAGTACGAATACCCGAAGAGCGTCACCATGCGCTCGTACAACCCGGTGTTGAAAGGGCATCCCGGCCAGATCAAAAAGGCGGTCGACCTGATGCTTGCCGCGCACCGGCCGATGTTCTATACCGGCGGCGGCGTGATTCTCGGCGAGGCCTCCGAGGCGCTCACTGATCTCGTGCGCCTGCTGGCTTATCCGTGCACCAATACGCTCATGGGGCTGGGCGCGTTTCCGGCGAGCGACCCGCTGTTCATGGGCATGCTCGGTATGCACGGCACTTATGAGGCCAACATGGCGATGCACGAATGCGACGTGCTGATCGCCATCGGCGCGCGCTTCGACGACCGCGTGACCGGCGATCTCGAGAAGTTCTGTCCGCACGCGCGCATCATCCACGTGGACATCGACCCGGCCTCGATCTCGAAGAACGTGCCGGTGGAAATCCCCATCGTTGGTGGCGCCGAGGCGGTGATGCGCGACATGATCAAGCTCATCAAGGCTTCCAAGAAGAAACCGGACAAGGAGGCGCTCGCCGCGTGGTGGAAGCAGATCGACCAATGGCGCGCCATGAACTGCCTCGACTACGACCACGACAGCAAGCTCATCAAACCGCAGTACGTGCTCGAGAAACTTTACGAACTCACCAAGGGTGACGCCTATATCACTTCCGACGTGGGCCAGCACCAGATGTGGGCGGCGCAGTTCTACCGCTTCGACAAGCCGCGCCGGTGGATCAACTCCGGTGGCTTGGGCACGATGGGTTTCGGACTTCCGGCGGCCATGGGCGTAAAGATGGCGTTCCCCAAGGAGACGGTGTGCTGCGTGACCGGCGAGGCGTCGATCCAGATGTGCATTCAGGAGCTTTCGACCTGCAAGCAGTACGACCTGCCCATCAAGATCATCAATCTGAACAACCGTTACATGGGCATGGTGCGGCAGTGGCAGGAATTCTTCTATGACCGCCGCTACTCGCATTCCTATATGGATGCGTTGCCGGATTTCGTGAAGCTCGCGGAATCCTACGGCCATGTCGGCATGAAGATCGAGAAGCCGGGCGACGTGGAGGGCGCGCTCAAGGAGGCGCTCAAGATGAAGGATCGGCTGGTGTTCCTGGATTTCATCACCGACCAGAATGAGAACGTCTACCCGATGATTGCCGCGGGCAAGGGCCAGCACGAAATGCATCTCAAGCCTTGCAAGGCGGTGGTGCCAACCGACCGGGAGCTCGCGTGACACGCCATATCATCTCGATGCTGCTGGAAAACGAGTCGGGTGCGCTGTCGCGCGTGGCCGGGCTGTTTTCCGCGCGCGGTTACAATATCGAATCGCTCACCGTGGCGCCCACCGAAGACGCGACACTCTCGCGCCTCACGCTCGTCACCAGCGGTTCGGAAGACGTGATCGAGCAGATCACCAAGCAGCTCAACAAGCTCGTGGACGTGGTCAAGCTCGTGGACCTCACGGAAGGCCCGCATATCGAGCGTGAATTGCTGATCATCAAGGTCATTGCCAATGGCACCATGCGCGACGAGATCAAGCGGCTGGTGGATATTTTCCGTGGGCGTATCATTGACGTGACCGAAACGACTTACACCATCGAACTCACCGGCACCAGCGACAAGCTCGATGCTTTCGTGCAGGCGGTGCGCGGGGCGGGCATCGTCGAGGTGGTGCGTTCCGGGGTTTCCGGCATTGCCCGCGGCGAAAAAAACCTGCGGGTGTAACTTTAGACAACGACAGACGAGGATGTATGAAAATTTTCTACGACAAAGACGCCGACCTTTCCCATATCCGCGGCAAGAAAGTCACCATTGTGGGTTACGGTTCCCAGGGTCACGCGCACGCGCAGAACCTGAAGGACAGTGGTGTGGCGGTGACGGTCGGGCTGCGCGACGGTTCGGCCTCGGTCCCGAAAGCGAAGAACGCCGGGCTGACGGTCAAGAACGTTGCCGAGGCGGTCAAGGACGCGGACGTGGTCATGATCGTCGCGCCGGACGAGCAGCACAAGAAGATCTACCAGGAAAGCATCGAGCCGAACCTGAAAAAGGGCGCGACCCTGGCCGTGGCGCACGGTTTCTCGATTCATTTCGGTTTCATCCAGCCACGCGCCGATCTCGACGTCATCATGATCGCGCCGAAAGGCCCGGGTCATCTGGTGCGTTCGACCTTCACTCAGGGTGGTGGCGTGCCGTGCTTGATCGCGGTCAAGCAGAACGCCTCGGGCAAGGCACGTGACGTGGCATTGTCCTACGCCTCGGCCATCGGCGGTGGTCGTGCCGGCGTCATCGAAACCACCTTCAAGGACGAATGCGAGACCGATCTCTTCGGCGAACAGGCGGTGCTGTGCGGCGGTGCCACGCACCTGGTCCAGGCCGGGTTCGAGACGCTGGTCGAGGCCGGCTACCCGCCGGAGATGGCCTACTTTGAATGCCTGCACGAGCTTAAGCTCATCGTGGACCTCATGTACGAAGGCGGCATCGCCAACATGCGTTACTCGATCTCGAACACCGCCGAGTACGGCGACTACACGCGCGGCCCGCGCATCGTGAACGAGCAGACCAAGGCCGAGATGAAAAAGATTCTCAAGGAAATCCAGTCGGGACAATTCGCCAAGGAGTGGATGGCGGAGAATGAGACCGGCGGCAAACGCTTCCCCGAAATGCGCGCGCAGGCCGCGAAACACCCGATCGAGGAAGTCGGCGGCAAACTGCGCGAGATGATGCCCTGGATCAAGGCCCACCGCATCGTCGATAAGACAAAGAACTAAAATATTCATTCGCCGCCAAGGTCGCCAAGAAATAAGAGTTTTGAATATCAAGAAAAAACTTGGCGTTCTTGGCGTCTTGGCGGTTCAAAATTAATTAATTCATACTTCCTTATTTATGGTTGACGGCAGCTATCCCATCCTGGCCCGCGAGGGCCGGTGGCATATCGCGCTCGCCACGGGCGCGGCGGTGGCGGTGCATTATTTCGCCGGACCCGCGTGGGCAGCGCCTTTTTGGATCGTTCTCGTCTTTATCCTCCAGTTCTTCCGCGATCCTCCTCGGCAGGTTCCGGACACGCCGGATGCGATCATCTGTCCCGCGGACGGAAAGGTGATCGCGCTGGGCGAGGCCGAAGACCCTTATCTCAAGCGCCCGGCCCGGCGCGTGAGCGTCTTCATGAACGTGTTCAACGTGCACTCCAACCGCAGTCCGGTGGCGGGAAAAATCATGGAACGCTGGTACCGCCGGGGCAAATTCGTCAATGCCGCGCTCGACAAGGCCTCGCTCGACAACGAGCGAAACGCCCTGTGGATACGCACCGACCAGGGACAGGACGTGGTGGTGGTGCAGGTTGCCGGTCTGATTGCACGGCGTATACTCTGTTATGTACAGCCGGGCGAACGGATCGCCCGCGGCGAACGATACGGTTTCATCCGTTTCGGTTCGCGCGTCGATGTTTATCTTCCGTTGCAGGCCCGGTTCGAAGTGTCCCTGGGCGACAGCGTGAAGGGCGCCGCCGACGTGATCGCCCGACTCGCGCCGTAAGGCGCAGGAGAGATGATGGAAAATCTTGATGATACGCCTGAGATCGAGGAGAAACGCCGCCGCCGGGGGATATACATTCTTCCGAGCCTGTTCACCACGGCGAATCTTTTCGCCGGATTCTATGCCATCGTGCAGGCGATGAACGGGAGTTTCGAGTACGCCCCGCTGGCCATTTTCATCGCCATGATCCTGGACGCGCTCGACGGACGGATCGCGCGTCTTACTCACACGGAAAGCGATTTCGGCGCGCAATACGACAGCTTGGTGGATATGGTGTCCTTCGGGCTTGCCCCCGCGCTCGTCATGTACGAATGGGCGCTGTCCGGCATGGGCAAACTCGGCTGGCTCGCAGCCTTCATCTATACCGCCGGTGCCGGCTTGCGTCTGGCGCGTTTCAACACCCAGGTTGGACTGCACGACAAGCGCTATTTCCGCGGTCTGCCCAGTCCGGCCGCCGCGGCCCTGATCGTCGGTTTCGTCTGGGTGCTGCATGCCAACGGTGTGCCGGGAAGGGATATCAGCATCGCCGCGCTGATCCTCACCGTGATGGCCGGCGTATTGATGGTCAGTAATATCCGTTACCGCAGCTTCAAGGACGTGGACCTGCGCGGGCGGGTGTCGTTCATGACGATCCTCGCGGTGCCGCTGGTCTTCGTGCTCCTGTTTCAGGACCCGCCGCAGGTGCTGTTTCTGACCTTCTTCGGTTACGCCCTGTCCGGGCCGGTGGCCATCCTGTTCCGCTGGCTGCGCCGGGAGGAAAAGGATCAGAGCGAAAAGCATCACCCCCGCGGTATGTAGGTTTCCCCGGGCCCCCGGGTTTCAATTTATCCCGGTTTGATTTATGCTTTAAACATGCAGTCACCATTCGCCAATTCATCCGGTGTTGTATCGCCCCGTCAGGCGGCGGTATCAACCTGCACGCCTTTCGCTCTTGCTGCACGACTGCTGCTGCGCCGCTAGGCGCAATCTAACCCCCCTTCCTGGCGAGGAATATAATACGCAACCAAGAACCTGTTTTTAATTCGCATGATTTGAAAAATCATGTTCACGATTATGAATGACAGGACGAGCGAAGCAGGGCGTACATTTACGCAGAGACAATACCATGAACGATCCATTAATCATTTTTGACACGACGTTACGCGACGGCGAGCAGAGTCCCGGCGCGTCCATGACGCGCGAGGAAAAGGTACGCATCGCCAAGGTACTGGAACGCATGCGCGTCGATATCATCGAGGCCGGATTTCCCGTGGCCAGCCTCGGCGACTTCGAGGCGGTGAAGGCGGTGGCCGGGGAAGTGAAGGACAGCACCGTATGCGCCCTGGCGCGGGCCGTGGAAAAGGACATTGACCGTGCGGCCGAGGCGATCAAGCCCGCGAAACGCGGGCGTATCCATACCTTTCTCGCCACCAGCCCGATCCATATGCAGCACAAGCTGCGCATGACGCCGGAACAGGTTCTGGAGCGCGCGGTGTCGATGGTCAAGCGCGCGCGCCAGTACACCGACGATGTCGAGTTCTCGCCGGAGGATGCCGGCCGCTCGGAGACCGACTTCCTTTGCCGGGTGCTTGAGGCCGTGATCGATGCTGGCGCGCGCACGGTGAACATCCCCGACACGGTGGGCTACAACCTGCCGCATCAGTTCGGCGCGCTCATCAAGACGCTGCGCGAGCGGGTGCCGAATTCGGACAAGGCGGTATTTTCGGTGCATTGCCACAACGATCTGGGGCTCGCCGTCGCCAACTCGCTTTCGGCGGTGCTCAATGGCGCACGCCAGGTGGAATGCACCATCAACGGCCTCGGTGAGCGCGCCGGCAACGCCTCGCTCGAGGAAGTGGTCATGGCGGTGCGAACGCGGCGCGACATCTTCGTGTGCGACACGCGGCTTGACACCACCCAGATCGTGCCGGCTTCGCGCCTGGTCTCGAATATCACCGGTTTTGCGGTGCAGCCGAACAAGGCGATCGTGGGCGCAAACGCCTTCGCGCACGAGTCCGGCATCCATCAGGACGGCGTCATCAAAAAGCGCGAGACCTACGAAATCATGCGCGCCGAAGACGTCGGCTGGTCGGCGAACCGCATGGTGCTCGGCAAGCATTCAGGACGCAATGCCTTCAAAAGCCGTCTCAAGGAACTGCGAATAGAGTTCAAGACTGAACAGGAATTGAACTCGGCGTTCGAACGCTTCAAGGACCTTGCCGACAAGAAACATGAAATCTTCGACGAGGATTTGCAGGCGCTGGTGACCGAGGCCGATCTCGAACAGGAAAACGAGCATTACCGCCTGGTGTCGCTCAAAGTCTGCTCGCAGACCGGCGAAACGCCGTTCGCCAACGTGACGCTGGCCGTGAACGGATCGGAGCACAAGGCCGGCGCCCCGGGTGGCGGACCGGTTGACGCGTCGTTCAAGGCGATCGACAGCATCGTCGGCAGCCGCGGCCAGCTGTTGCTGTACTCGGTCAATAACATCACCAGCGGCACCGATTCCCAGGGCGAGGTGACCGTGCGGCTGGAGAAGGGCGGACGTATCGTGAATGGTCACGGCGCGGATACCGACATCGTCATCGCGTCGGCCAAGGCGTATCTGAACGCAGTGAACAAGCTGATCGTGCCGGCGGAGCGCACGCATCCGCAAGTGGACCAGCCGATATAAAGAAATAACAGGGCACGTTGAGGCATCCCGTTATTTCAAGGGAGACTGATTGATACCCAGAAAGCGCAGAGTGTCCGTCCGGTTTTTTTGCAGATTGGCCGCCGCCGTTATCGCCGTCTTTGCTGCAGGCAGCGAATCCGTCACTGCGGCGGAAGTTGTTGCCGAAGCGGGCTGGAAATACCGCGTGGTGACGAAGAATCTGCCCGGCATCGACAATCTGGTCATGGCTCCCGACGGATCGTTGTATGCCACGCAGGAACTTCCGAACGGCGCAGGCAAGGTAATCAGGTTGCGACGGGGCGAAGTCACTATCGTGGCATCCGGGTTCAACCGGCCCGATGGCCTTTTGCTTCGCGGGAAATTTCTGTTTATCACGGAAGAGGTCGCCGAAGGGCGTGTGCTGGAGTTCGACCTGGCGTCGAAAAAACAGCGCGTGCTTGCCACGCTGCATAATCCTGAAGGCATCGACATGCTTCCCGACGGCGATCTCGTGGTGTCGGAAGACAGCATCAACGGCCGGCTGTTGCGTGTGCGCCGGGATGGGGCGAGGGCGGTGGAAGTAATTCTGGGAGGATTGAACCGGCCGGAGGGATTGGTCGTGAAACCGGACGGGACGGTGATTTTCGCCGAGACCGCCACGGGGCGCGTGTTGTCCTTCAAGAACGGTGAAGTGAACGTGATAGTGGACGATCTCGACGAACCGGACCAAGTGGAAATCGCCCCGGATGGCTCGCTGTGGATCACCGAGGATACGCGCGATGGCCGCCTGCTGCGGTTCAAGGACGGGGCGCTGGAGACGGTGCTTTCCGGGTTGCGTTCGCCGCAGGGCATGGCTTTCGGTAGCGATGGGTCGGTGTGGCTGGCCGAGCGCGGTCGGCAACGGTTGCTGGTGATCCATGGCGAAGACAGTCGCTGACACCGCCGCCGTCTTGTATTTACCTGTCTCTGCCGTATGCTTACCGTCATGAACGCACTAGAAATGCGTCGCCGGCAATATCTTGACGCGCTTGGCATTACCCGTTGGGAGCCGCGCCAGGCGATCGACTTTTCACCGATGGAAGTCGCCGAGACGCCGACCGGTTTTACCGCCCCAGCCATCACCCCCACCAGGCCGGTTAGCCTAGAACACCCATCGAACGTCGAATTGGATTCCAGGGACTGGACGGAACTCGAAAAAGCCGTACGTGCCTGCACAAAATGCTCGCTTCACTCCACGCGCACGCAAACGGTTTTCGGTGTCGGTCATCGCCGCGCCCAATGGATGTTCATCGGCGAGGCTCCGGGGGGAGACGAGGACCGTCAGGGTGAGCCGTTCGTGGGGCGCGCCGGCCAGTTGCTGAATGCCATCCTGTTCGCGATAGGATTGAAGCGCGAGGAGGTGTACATAGCCAATGTCTTGAAATGTCGCCCGCCCGGCAATCGGGATCCTCAGCCGGAAGAAGTGATCCAGTGCGAGCCGTATCTCCTCCGTCAGATCGAGTTGATCAAGCCGCGTCTCATCGTGGCGCTTGGGCGACATGCGGCGCACAGCCTGCTCAAGACCGAAGTGCCGCTGGGGAAACTCCGCGGACAGCGTTTTTCGTATCACGGCACGCCGCTGATCGTGACGTACCACCCGGCCTATCTGCTGCGTACCCCGGCTGACAAGCGCAAGGTCTGGGACGATTTGTGTCTCGCTAAAGCCGTGATGGCCGCGATGCCGGACCCGGGGCGGGAGACATCATGAGCGCCGTTGTCGCCGCGCCGCAGCCGATTCTGCGGTCCATGACCGGACACGATCTGACCGCGGTTCTCAAGGTCGAGAGCATGGCCTACGATTTCCCCTGGACATTGCCCATATTCCGCGACTGTCTGCGCGTGGGTTGCCATTGCTATGTGTATGAATCGCCGCAGGGCATTATCGGCCACGGCATCATGTCGGTCGCCGTGGGCGAATGCCATATCCTCAACATTTGCGTGCACCCGGAATATCAGCGGCGCGGTCTCGGCGAGGGCATGGTGCTGTTCCTGCTCGACCTTGCCCGCCAAAAGAAGGCACGCATCGCGCTGCTCGAGGTGCGCGTGTCCAATGCCGCGGCCTACCATCTTTATAACAAGCTGGGTTTCGATGAGGTTGGAACGCGGAAAAGCTACTATCCCTCCCGTCAGGGGCGCGAGGATGCGATCATTCTGGCGCGCGATCTGACGGTCGGCAACAAATAGCCCCGCTCGCCTTCATGGCAAACCCGTTCGAACGTGAACATTCACTGAACGTTCGCGATATCCCCGCCTAACCCTCGTCAATCATCTCATCGGTAGGATTGTCGAGATTCACAGAGAGCTCGCTGGTGGGATGCTCCACCGGCACTTCCAGATAAGTGCGCCGGTTGTTTTCCGATTCGAAATAAATCGTGAGGCTGGATTCATCGCTTTTGTGCATCACATAGGGCCGTACGGCGGCGTCGAAAAGATCCTTGCCGCTGATGGGATCGGTTTTGCAGACGATGTTTAGCATGATGGTCTACTCCTGAGACGAAACGAATTTACTGCATACCGCTATACGCTCACGCAGCGACGGACTCAACGTTATTTTTTGTGCGGCTTTCCGAATGGCCGTGGATTCCGCGCGGATATAAACCTGAGTTATATATGCAGCGCCTCGATGGTCCAGCCGGTACCGCCAGGAATGGCTTCAGGGTGACGCCGACGAACCATCTCTTCGATTTCAGCAACACGCTGCCTCGGCACGTCAACCATTAACAGGACTTCACTGTGCGACAGCGCACCGCGGAATTCGTCGAGATGGGTATCGGGCACGCGCAGGGCGAACAAGACCCCGGCGATCAGGGTCAGCGCCATCAAAACAATGGACAGCAGCGACCCGGCCGGCGAGGCCCAGGCCAGCGAGGCGATGAGGCCGATCAGCCCCAGGAAAAACAGCATCAGATCGCCGGTCCACGCGATGCGTTCCATGCGCCAGCCGGCATCCTGGCGCTGGCGCTCGGTCGCCGGCGGCAGTTGCGTGAGTGTAGTGCCTTTGCCGGCAATGGCGTGCATGTGTTGGCGGCCTACTCCGGCAGTTTCGAGATCGTTGACCACCTGCATGGCCTGAGCTTCATCGGAAATCATGAAATAGAGTCTGCGGTTAAACATAATGCCTCCTTGAATGCCGCGCCCGGCCGGGAAATTGGTGCTTTGCCAAGAACGCACTCCTGCGCCCGTCCGGAATCTGGCAATGTATTGGAGAAATTATGGGGAGTCAGGACGGAAAATCAACGCGACGAAAAATGTGGAAATAACGGTAAGGGAATTCAGGCCCCGGAACACTGATAACAGGGCTTGACTAGGGTTTGCGGAATTCCATCTCGGCCTGCGGGATCAGGCCCTCGATCTGTCGAATGCGCTGATCGTCGAGCGGGTGTGTGCTCAGGAACTCGACCTGTTTCCCGCCACCATGTTTGTTTTTGTATTCAGCGAAACGTTTCCAGAACGCCAGCGCTTCGCGCGGTTCATATCCGGCGCGCGCCATGTACAGTACGCCGAGGTGATCGGCCTCCAATTCCTGTCCGCGCGAATGCGGGAGCGCTACTCCGATCGTGCTTCCGACACCATAGGCCTGTTGCAGCGCGACACGGCTGGCTTCCGACCGGCCGAGTGTCGCCTGTTCCAGCAGTTGTCCACCCAGCTGGACCAGCAGGCCTTCCGACATGCGCTCCGCGCCGTGGCGCGCGACCGCATGCGCCACTTCGTGACCGATGACGGTGGCGAGCCCGGCATCGTCCTTGGTGATGGGCAGGATGCCGCTGTAGACGCCTACTTTCCCGCCGGGCAGGCAGAAAGCGTTCGGTACGTCGGTCTTGTCAAACAGCACGAATTCCCAGCGCGCGTTGCGCAGTGGTGCCACCGCGGCGATGCGTTGACCCACGCGTTGCAGTTGAGCATTCGCCGCCGGGTTTTTGGAGATCGGCACCGACTTTTTAAGTTTTTCGAACTCCGTGAAGCCGAGCTGCGATTCCTCAGCGGGACTCACCAGGAGTAGTTGCGAACGTCCGGTTTCGGGCACGGTGGCGCAGCCGGCTAGCAGGCCGCCCGTGAGCAGGGATACGAGAAGCAGCGCTATGTTTTTTCGGTATTTCATATCTTTACTTCCGTAGCCTGCTTTGATGTGAAAATTCGTGAATAATTCCCGATGATTCTTTCCGGCAAGAGATGAATCTTGGCCGATTTTACCTGCTATTTTCCAGCGCACCTAACGCTTGTCCGGCGGCGAACCCGCACCACGATTACGATAGAATGCCATGACGACAAACTATATCGATTCCGGGGATATGAACCATGGCGGACAATAAAACGAGTGTTTACCACGGAAAAATCATCGACCTTTATCTGGAGAGGGTCACGCTTCCGAACGGTGCAGTGGCTGAGCTCGAAATCGTTCGCCACCCGGGAGGTGCCGCCGTGGTGGCGCTCGATAACGAGAATCGTGTCTGCTTGCTGCGGCAGTACCGGCACGTGGCCGGCGGCTGGTTGTGGGAACTACCCGCTGGCAAGCTGGATGCAGGCGAGCCGCCCTTGGTCACCGCGCAGCGTGAACTGGAAGAGGAGGCGGGCCTGCGCGCCGGCCAGTGGGAGCCCATGGGGAGAATCGTCAGCTCACCCGGCGTATTCACTGAAATAGTGCATCTGTTTCTGGCGCGGGATCTCATGCACGTGCCGGCCAATACGGAGGTGCATGAGGTTATCGAGGTCCACTGGATTCCGTTCACGGAGGCGCTCGCCTGGGCGCAGGCCAATGAGATTACGGACGCCAAAACGCTGGTTGGCCTGTTCCGCGCCAGGAAAATCGCCGGACCTTCCTGAAGGAACTCGGGTCAGGCGTCCACTTCCACTGGCTGGCTGTTGAGCGAGCCCAGCCAGAAGGACAGGTCTTTTTCCAGAAATTCTCCGGCCGACATGTAATGCGAACCGTCGCAGGAGAAAGTGAGCCCCACCAGACCGTTCATGAGATTGATGGAACTGGAGCGCAGGTAGATCGTTTCATCGGCAAAGCGCAGCGACTTGAACTCTTCCAGCACCTGGCGAACCTGATTTGGCGAGACCTTGGCGTTCGCCGGATAGGGACAGACGGGGTAGGCAAGACAGATATCCGGGTTGATGATTTCGTCGATATTGTGCAGGCGGTAGTTGTAGGGATCGTCGAACAGCCACAGCGAGCAACGCCCGCTCGAGAAATGGATCTTGCTGTGAAACACGCCGTGGTGCGACATGAGACGGTGAATGAGATCGAGTACCTGGTCGATGTGCTTGTCCAGCAGACTGGGCGCGCGCTCCTGCATGAATACCGTCCCGCGTACCGCCGGATCGCCGCGGAACTGCTGCCAGCGCATCGGCGGCGGGCTCAATCGTTTGTCCTGAATGAGATCGGCGAGCGCGAAATCGGCGGCGATGAATCCGAGAAGCCGGTTGTCCTTGCTGACGGCCTGCAGCGCGGTGATGCATTGCTTGGGAACATACTGGCTCATGTACACGGACGAGAGCATCACGCCCTTGAACGGCAGGTGGTTTTTCAGATAGGGCCGTTGCGACAGGTCGCGTCCGCGCCAGGAAGGATCGATGCCGCTCGCTTGCACCATGGACGAAACCTCGATGCCGTTGATATCCCAGGCATAGAGCAGATGGCAATGGGGAATAGTCCCTATGGCTTCGTGCAGGAGACGGTCAAGCGCATTGGCGTCAGGCCAGACCTCGACGCAGCGTTCACCGAGTTTCGCCATGGGTTCACTGACGACTTCGGCCAGTGCGGCCTTTTTGGCCAGGATGGCCTGCTGGATGGATGACATGGGGTTCCTTTTCGATTCAGCTACAGTCAATGCGGTTTCTTTCGCCATATTGCCATGGTTTTGAACGGAGGCTGAAATTCCCTTGTATGTCAGTGTGTTCCGAATTGCGGCAAGACAATAACAGGCGGCGGCATGCCGTTTCTGGCATGTTCCCTGCTTTCATCTATCTTTAGATAACACACTAAGGTTGTTGAAAATACATAGTTTTGGCAAGAAACGAGCGATGAATACCATTGAAACATTTCCAGGCCTGGCCGGGTTCTATACGTTGACACCTGAAGGTCAGCTTGGTTTCTATGGCCAGGATAAAAAATTTGTCCTCGACGCCAAACTTACCAAAACCTTCATCGACTACAACGGCCGTTATCTCATGGCCTACCTGCAGAATCCGGCGCAGGGAAATTTCCGTCTAGCCATCATCCATAGGACACAGGAGAAACGTCCCTGGGGTTCCGATACCCTGCTGCTCGAGAAGCATATCGTGCGCCGGCTTTATCCGGTGACCGGGATGACGACCGATAAGGATCTGACTGCTTTCCAGCGAAAAAATCAGGAAAAGAGTATTTTCCGCGGCATGGAGCTATTCCTCGATTACAAAGATGGCTCGAATCCCGGAATGCCGGTTTTTTGTCCGGTACTGTACGACCGCGACGCCACGCTGGACGATTACGCGTCCATTCTGGACAGACCGGTTACGTCGGCCGACCGGGATACGCCGGTCGTGGAGGTCCTTAATCTGCTGGCCGCGATTCCGATGGGCAGGCGCGATTCAGGTGAAATCACAATACTGAAGGACAAGATTTATCAGGGCGCGGTCAAGAAAGGCATGCGCAAGCCCTCCGCTTTCACGCTAATCGACGATGTTCGGGGGAATACCCAGACTGCCGGAGAGACCGACGGCGATGACCACTATGACGGCGTCGACAAACGGGTGGAGCGGAAGGTGACGCTGGATTCAGCAGGTGCCGGTGGCAAGGGTGCGGCAAACAGTCTCGATGCCAACGCGCTGATCAAGAACATCGCTACGTCACTGGTCGGTCATCCCGAGCCGGCAGACCCGATGGCGTTGAAAATTTTTGCCAGATTTCGTGATTTGGATCATGAAAAACTCGAAGCGATCGCGGCGCAATCCCTCATTTACAAGGCGTCGCCGGGGACTCAGCTGCTCGAGCGCGGTACCAGCGATTCCTTGAATCTTTATCTGCTCGATGGCACGGTGAAGCTGGTGGCTGCCGATGGGGTGGAAAAATTCGTCGATGGCGGGACAGCCACCGCGAGCAATCCTGTCTCGTACCTGAAACCTCGCATGTACACCGTATCCGCTTTTACGCGCGTGGCTTTTCTGTGGATTGACGACAAGCTGATCGATGAAATCGTGCGGGGCAAGGCAGCTCTCTTGCGTCGCGACGCGGCGAGCTAAGCTTCTTGTTTCCCGCATCACGATAAGCTTATCGTGATGCGGCCCCTCGCGAAGTCCTGAGCACCCTATTGCTCAGCTATAGTCTGCCGATGTAACTGGACGGCTATTCGAATAGTTCGCCGACGGGATGGCGAATACGCTCCAGTATCATGGTGCGTACGGCGGCGCGGCGCTTCTCCCTTTCCACTGCCTTGATTTTTTCCGCCTCATTGCTGGCGTCGCTGGCCTTGGCCATCACATCCGAAGTTGTCATCGCGCGGTCATTATTGGCGGTATTTCCGGGAAATTTCTGCTTTCCCGGCGCCGGGGCGGTTTTCAGATTCTCAACCGCCTGATCCTTTTTCGCGCTCGCCTCGATTTCCGTCCGATGCACCAGTTTTCGTTTGGCCCAGGCATCGCCCTTCTCCGCGGCTTTTTCATACCATTTAAAAGCCTCGCCAAGATTCTGTCGGGTTCCCAAACCCTGTTCGTGCATTTCCCCGAGATAATACTGAGCGCGCACATCGCCTTTCTCTGCCATGGCCAGTTGTACACGGAACAGGCGCTCGTCGGCATCGTCGAGGCCGGCCGCCTTCACAGGAGCACATGTAATTAACAGGATTATGAACAACCAATGACGTAAATCTCTGACTGACATGGAACACCCCCCCGGTATTTCTCATTTCTACCCGTCTTTTCTATTTATAGACGACGCCGCATGTCGGGGCAGACCATTTGACCGACAAACGGACGGTTTCATCCGCCAGGATGGATTAATCCTCAATGAGAGAAGGGGAAATCGGGCCTTAGCCCGTTTAATGCGCGATCTTGTTCAGCAGGGCGCGGTATCGGTGTACGCGTTCGTCATTTTCGCCCAGCAGGGCAAAAATGGCGAACAGACCGTCGCGGCCCGTCTGATGATGGAGCGCGCTGTCACGGCGGGTGATTTCCAGTAAATGCATCATGGCCAATTCGTATTCATCCCGGTTGAGCATGACGGCACTCAGGCGATATCTCGCTTCGAGATCGTCAGGGTCGGCAGCGATGGCTTTCATCAGCGTTTCGGGTGGCGGAGCATCCTGGGCGCTGCGGATGAGATTCACGTGCGCGGATATATAGCGGACTTCCGGAATTCCGCGGGTTTCAGCCGGCAGCGATTTCAGAAGTTCATCGGCCTGCGCGTAACGCCGCTGCAACACCAGCAACTTCACCAGATCGAGCGCCAGGCGCGGATTGTCCGGTTCGGCCAACGCGGCCTCCGCCGCTTGAGTCACGGCCTGATCGAGGTCTCCGTGCTGATAAGCCAGGATCGCGGCGGTGTACTTGGCCTCGGCCTCGCGCGCGACGTGTCGGGTGATGAATTCCCGCAATATCGCCTCTGACTCGGCGCCGTGCAATGTATCCACCGCCTGACCGCGACGGAATATTTTTAACGTGGGAATGCTGGCCACGCCGTGTTCGCGTGCCAGTTGTCCGAGTTCGTCGGTATTGAGCATGACCAGCAGAAACCGTCCGCTGAATTCGGTGGCGAGCCGGACCAGTCGCGGCATCAGCATCAGGCAGGGCCCCGCGCGCGGCGACCAGTAGTTCACCAGCACCGGCCCTTTGTCGGAATTTTCCAGAACCAGCGTGCGGAAATTTTCCGCGCTGGCGTCGAAAACATAAGGGGACACATCCATGTTCAAGGCGCGACCTGTTTGTCGGGATCTGAATTTCAAACTATGGATTTATCCCGCCGTAATAACAAGACCGGGTTTGTAATACAAGAGGAAACATTTATCGCCACGAGGGTCTATATTTGGATATAGGTCAACCGATGTGAGGCGAGCATGCGCCACGGCTATCCGACGCCGCGCGATATCGGCCTGAAGATCCCCCGCGACATGTGGGAGGGACGCTTCGAGGAGGGTTTCAGGCGCGCCCTCAAGGGCGGTCATCTGACTGAAATTGAATACTTCCGGCGCTCGTTTCGGCTGGGGTTCCGAGCCGCCAAACTTTACCTGCGCGAGGTACGCCGCCATCGCGGTATATTGGATTTTCCGATGCGCGGGCGCATCCAGCTGCGAACTCTCTGGCCCGGCGACTGAAGGCCCGCTTGCCCGGCCGGTTTGGGAGACCCCTATCTCTAGTATTCCGGCCCACTATCGGCTATAGTAATTTTGTTGCAGCACATGTCAGACATTTCGGCAGTTCCTCTAGTAGGTATCTTCCGCAAATTCCTTTCACGCACTGCATCGCAAACTTTCTTAGTCAATTTTCGAGGTTATTTTAATGCGTACTGGTACAGTAAAGTGGTTCAACGATTCCAAGGGTTTTGGCTTTATCAAACCTCAGGACGGCGGCGAAGATGTCTTCGTGCATCATTCCGTCATCCAGGGTAGTGGCTTCAAGTCCTTGGCTGAAGGGCAGAGCGTGAGCTTCGAGTCCCAGAAGGGACCGAAAGGCATGCAAGCGACCAAGGTCGTCGTCGAAGGCTGAAGCTGCTTTCAAGCCGTCCTTAAGGAACCCCGCCCCAAGCGGGGTTTCTTTTTTGCGGCGCAGATCGTACTGCTGTGCGGTTTTCAGTTTTTGTATAATCGCGCTTTTTGTTTTTTCACTTTTCCACATCTGACATGTCTGAACTGAATCAGGAGATCGCGCGGCGGCGCACCTTCGGGATCATTTCCCACCCCGACGCGGGCAAGACCACGCTCACCGAAAAGTTGTTGCTGTTCGGCGGCGCTATCCAGCTCGCGGGCTCGGTAAAGGGTCGCAAGGCGACTCGGCACGCCACCTCCGACTGGATGGAACTCGAGAAGCAGCGCGGTATTTCCGTGACTTCGTCGGTCATGCAGTTCCCGTACAGGAACTGCATCGTCAATCTGCTCGACACGCCGGGTCACGAGGATTTTTCCGAGGATACCTATCGCACGCTGACCGCGGTCGATTCGGCGCTGATGGTGATTGACGGCGCCAAGGGAGTGGAGGAGCGCACCATCAAACTCATGGAAGTCTGTCGTCTGCGGCATACGCCGATAATAACGTTCATCAACAAGCTCGACCGCGAGTCCCGTGAGCCCATCGAACTCATGGACGAAGTGGAAACCGTGCTCAAGATCCGCTGCGCTCCGGTGACCTGGCCCATCGGCAGCGGCAAGCGCTTCAAGGGCGTCTACCATCTGGCTGACGACAGCGTGCATTTCTTCAGTCCGCAGCACGGCGGCAAGATCCAGGAGGGTGTGGTGATTCGCGGCCTGGGCAATCCGGAACTGGACGCCGTGCTTGGCGAACAGGCTGCTGAATTGCGCGCGGAGATCGAACTCGTCAAGGGCGCCAGTCACGAGTTCGATCCCGGGCAGTACCGGAACGGCGAGCAGACCCCGGTGTTTTTCGGTTCGGCCATCAACAATTTCGGAGTGCGCGAACTGCTCGATAACTTCATCCAGTACGCGCCGCCGCCATGCCCGCGCGAAGCCACGACGCGCGTCGTTGATCCGGATGAGGCACCGTTCACCGGGTTTGTCTTCAAGATTCAGGCGAACATGGACCCTAAGCACCGCGACCGCATCGCTTTTTTCCGCATTACTTCCGGAAAATACTCCAAGGGCATGAAGATGCACCAGGTGCGGCTGGATCGCGACGTGCAGATCGCCAATGCCATTACCTTCATGGCGCGCGAACGCGAGCAGGTGGATTCCGCTTACTCCGGCGACATCATCGGTCTTTACAACCATGGGACGATCCAGATCGGCGATACGTTCACCGAGGGCGAAGACCTCAAATTCACCGGTATTCCGTATTTCGCCCCGGAGCTTTTCCGGCGCGTGGTGTTGCGCGATCCGCTGCGCATGAAGGCTCTGCAGAAAGGGCTGGACCAGCTGAGCGAGGAGGGCGCGACCCAGATTTTCCGGCCGCTCGTCAGCAATGACCTCATTCTCGGGGCGGTCGGTGAGCTGCAATTCGACGTCGTGGCCTATCGCTTGAAGCATGAATATGGCGTGGAGTGCACCTACGATTCGATCGACGTCGCGACCGCGCGCTGGGTGGAATGCGACGATTCGAAGAAGCTCGATGAGTTCCGCAAAAACAGCGAGCTGCGGCTGGCTCTCGACCGCGCCGGAAATCTCACCTACCTGGCGCCGACCCTGGTCAACCTCCAGCTCACGACGGAGCGCTGGCCGCAGATTCGCTTTCTCGCGACGCGCGAGCATTAGTCGGCGGTCTTGTCAGGTGGATTTCATTACGAATCATGTGCGTTTACAGCGGTAACTGGCCCGTTTTACCATAGTTGATTGAACGACGGCAGTTACACTTTTCCGCTGTTCAGTGTCCTGTGACGGGGAGATTTTGGTGGAAAAAATGAATCTCGAAGACCGTGTCACGGTCACGCGCGCGATCATTAGCATGCTCGACAGCTGGGATGTCAGCGCCGCCAATCAGGTGGCCTTGCTGGCGCTGCCGAAAGGTACGCGCCCGGGGGCGATCCGGCAGTTTCGTCAGAGCACGCCGTTTCCGGAGGATGCCGGTGTGATGGAACGCATCGAGCATCTGGTCGGCATTGCCGACGCGCTGCGCACGTCCTATCCGCGCAACGCCTACATGAGTTCGATCTGGATGAACAGGATCAATCACCGTTTCGACAACCGCACGCCACTTGCCGCGATGCTAGAAGACGGTCTGAACGGCATCATTGCGGTGCGCACGCACCTCGATTGTGCCTACGATTGGCACATCAGCGGTTCCGCCAGCCAGACGAAATAGAAAACAGGCAAGGCGGTAAATGCACATGGAAGAGCACGATTGCGCCTTCAGTAACACGCTGGTGACCAATCAATTCGGTTGCGAGAAAGGAGCGCAGGTGACCCGCCGCGGAGGGCCGGATGTCGTCTGCGCCTCGGACGAAGCCCATCAACAGTGCGAAAAGCTGTTCCAGCGGATGAAACAAGCCGCCTTGCCGGCATTCGGCGTGGAGGACGATCTCCTCAGCATGCCTCACAGCGTACAGGTAAAAATTCAGTACGGCGGCCTGCTCGGTTTGCAGCGCCTGCAGGGCAAAGGCACGGACGAATCAGCCGTGGTAAAAAATATCCATGGTCTCGTTGGCCAAGCCATCGGGAAACACGGCGGTCTCGATGCCATTCCCTGTCAGGCGTTTGTGGAAGATATGACTTCCTACAAGCTCAAACGCCGGCGATGATGGAAATGACGGCACCCTTGTTTTATTTGCTTTCCTTATTTTCCTTGCCTTCCGCTTCACTCTTTACTGAAACCAGTTCGATATCGAAGATCAGCACTTCGTTCGGCCCGATGGCGGCACCGGCGCCGCGGGGCCCGTAGCCGAGTTCCGCCGGAATATATATCTGCCATTTGGCGCCTTCTTTCATCAACGGCAGCGCCTCTTGCCAACCTTTGATCACGCCAGCGACCGGAAAGGTGGCCGGCTCATTGCGCTTGTAGGAACTATCGAACTCGGTGCCGTTGGTCAAGGTGCCGCGGTAATGGGCGACCACCGTATCGGTGGATTTAGGTTGCTTGCCTTTGCCGTCGGTAATGACCTTGTATTGCAATCCGCTCGGCAGTGCTATCACGCCTTCTTTTTTCTTGTTGGCCTCAAGAAAGGCCTGGCCGGCTTCCAGGTTCTTTTTCATTAGTACCTCCTGTTTTTCCATTTCCTTTTTTTTCTGAGATTGAACCGTCGCTTGCATTTCTTCGGTTGTGAGACGGGGCTTGGCGTTGGATATCGCGTCTTGCGCGCCCTGGCTAAAGGCTTTGGAATCCAGATCGAGGTTCTGGCGTTTGATGTTCTGTCCGATCTGAAAGCCCACGGTGTAGCTGAATTTCTGCTTGTCGGATTTCAATCCCGTCGGCTCCTTTCCAAAAGCGCTCAAGGACAGAGAAAGTGTGATAAAGCCAATCAGTAAACCGGTTTTCATCGTGACTCCTAATGGTAAATAGCGGGGGAAAAGATACATGGCCGGCATCATCACGGCAATGCCTCAACCTTGGAGCGCTGGTTGCTCAGGTTGGCCAGTGCGGTTTCAAATTGCTGCACGCGCTGGTTTTCCTGCTCGACCACGTTTTTCGGGGCGCGCGCGACAAAATCCGGATTGGCCAGTTTGGTTTTGGCCTTCGACAGCTCCTTCTCGAGCTTGTCCATTTCCTTGCCGAGACGCTCGAGTTCCGCCTGTTTGTCGATGAGCGAGCCGAGCGGGATAAGCAGCTTCATATGGCCGATGAGCGCCGTGGCCGATTCGGGCGCTACCTGGCCCTTCTCGATCCAAACGATGGATTCGGCCCTGGCAAGCGCCACGAGATAATGGCACTGAGCATCCAGATATTTTTTATCGGTAGCCGATCCGTCCTGCACCAGCAGCGGCAGGGGTTTGCCGGGTGAGATGTCCATTTCGCCGCGGATATTGCGCACACCTGTGATCACAGCCATGACCCAGCGCATTTCCTCGATGGCGGCGGAATCCATTTTATCCTTCTGCGGCAGGGGATAGGGCTCGCGCATGATGCTGGTGCCGGTCTTGCCTGCGAGTTTCGCCACGCGCTGCCAGATTTCCTCGGTGATGAAGGGCATGATGGGGTGCAGCATCCGCAGCAGGGTTTCGAGCATCCGCACCAGGGTGTGACGCGTGCCGCGCAGCTGTTCCGACCGGCTCCGGGCGTCGGTCAGCACGACCTTGGAAAGCTCCAGATACCAGTCGCAGTATTCATGCCACACGAAGCTGTAGATCGCCTGCGCCGCGAGGTCGAAGCGATAACCCTGGAACGCGGTTTCTACCTCGGCCGCGACCTCCTGCAGACGTGAAATAATCCAGCGATCGGCGACATTCAGCTCCAGCGCACCGCCATTCTGTCCGCAGTCATGTCCCTCGGTATTCATCAGCACGTAGCGCGCCGCATTCCACAGCTTGTTGCAGAAATTGCGATAGCCGTCGATGCGGCCGAGATCGAACTTGATGTCGCGCCCCTGGGTGGCGAGCGAGGCGAAGGTGAAGCGCAGCGCGTCGGTGCCGTAGGCGGGGATGCCATCGGCGTATTCCTTGCGCGTGGCTTGTTCGATTTTCTTTGCCATTTGCGGCTGCATCAGGCCGCGCGTGCGCTTGGCGACCAGCGATTCCAGATCGATGCCATCGATGAGGTCGATGGGGTCGAGGATGTTGCCCTTGGATTTCGACATCTTCTGGCCATGAGCGTCGCGCACCAGGCCGTGAATGTATATCTCGCGGAATGGCGCCTCGCCGGTGAATTTCAGGCCCATCATGATCATGCGCGCGACCCAGAAGAAGATGATGTCGAAGCCGGTGACCAATACGCTCGTCGGATAAAAGGTTTTCAACGTCTTCGTTTGTTCCGGCCAGCCGAGCGTGGAGAACGGCCACAGCGCCGAGGAAAACCAGGTATCGAGCACGTCCTCGTCCTGCTTGAGTGCGACGGTCGGTGCCAGCTTGAACCTGGCGCGCGCCTCGGCCTCGGTGCGCGCGACGTAAATCTTGCCCGCCTCGTCGTACCACGCCGGAATCCGGTGACCCCACCAGATCTGGCGCGAGATGCACCAGTCCTGGATGTTGCGCATCCATTCGTAATAGGTTTTGGTCCAGTTATCCGGTACGAATTTAATACGCCCATCTTCCACAGCCTTGATCGCCTCGGATGCCAGTGGAGCTACCTTTACGTACCACTGATCGGTCAGAAAAGGTTCGACCACGGCGCCGGTGCGGTCGCCGCGCGGGACCATGAGTTTGTGGTCCTGGACCTTTTCGAGCAGATTCTGGGCTTCAAGATCGGCGACGATTTGCTTGCGCGCCTTGAATCGGTCGAGCCTCTGATAGGGTGAGCCCGGCAGTTCGATATGTGCGTCAATGGTAAAGATGTTGATCTGCGGCAGGTTGTGACGTTTACCGACCTCGTAGTCGTTGAAGTCGTGCGCCGGAGTAATCTTGACGCAGCCGGAGCCGAACTCCTTGTCCACGTATTCATCCGCGATCACAGGAATCTTGCGACCGGTGAGGGGGAGTTCGACCATTTTGCCGACGAATTTTTTGTAACGCTCGTCTTCCGGATGTACCGCCACGGCGGCGTCGCCGAGCATGGTTTCCGGGCGCGTGGTCGCGACCACGAGATGTTCTTTCGTGCCCGCGATGTGGTAACGGATATGCCAGAGATGGCCGGCTTCTTCTTCCGAGACGACTTCGAGGTCAGAAACGGCGGTGTGCAGCACCGGGTCCCAGTTCACCAGACGCTTGCCGCGATAGATCAGGCCTTCATCATGGAGTCGTACGAAGACTTCGGTGACGGCCTGCGACAGGCCATCGTCCATGGTGAAGCGCTCGCGCGACCAGTCGAGCGAGGCGCCCATGCGCCGCAGCTGGCGCGTGATGGCGCCGCCGGATTCGGCCTTCCACTTCCACACGCGCTTTACGAATTCTTCGCGCCCGAGATCGTGCCGCGTTTTGCCTTCGGCCTCGAGCTGGCGCTCGACCACCATCTGGGTGGCGATGCCGGCGTGGTCGGTGCCCGCCTGCCACAGGGTGTTGTCGCCCTGCATGCGGTGGTAGCGGATGAGCGTGTCCATGAGCGTGTCCTGGAACGCGTGGCCCATGTGCAGGCTGCCCGTGACGTTGGGCGGCGGGATCATGATGCAATAGGACTTGCCCTGGCCGCTGGGCGCGAAATCGCCCGCGCGTTCCCAAGTATCATAAATCCGCTGCTCGATGGCATGCGGATCGTAGGATTTACTCAGGGTGCCATCGGTCGACGGCGATCCGTCTGCCGGGTTTTGGGGTTTCTGGCTCATTGCCGCTGTGAGTGTTAAAACGGGCGAGATTCTAATGGCTTACGCGCCATATTTCACTTTTAACTTTTTTCTCCGTCTTTTTCCAACTCCCGACGTATCAACTGCTGCAACCGGAGAATGGTCTTGGTGTCGAGACCGGCCCCGCCGTGCTTCCGCATCTCGACATTGAGCTTGGCCACGGCACGGACCACGATATCGCGGGCGCGGTCCGGCGCGGGTAACGGCGGTTCCTTGGTCGGTGACACCGGTCCGCCGGCCAGCGCGCTGCCGGCGGGTGGCGCGACCACTTCGCGCAGCACTGGAATATCGTCGAGATCGATGGATTCCGTTGTCTCCGGCGTGGCGGGTTCCCTGACCGGTGCCGTTGCATGCGTTTCACCTGTGGCGGGAGGAGTTGTTTCGTTGTCCGGAATTTTTCCATCCCCAGGTCCGTGAACGCGACTTCCCTGTCGCACTCCTTCCGCTTCGGGCGCGGCACCAGGCTTTGTTTCCTCGGACGGCGACAGTATTTCAAAGGGCCCGGGATCAAGCGTTATTTCCTGTGCCAAGATCGCATCGGCCGGTGCAGGTGTCTCGATCTCCTGAGTAGACGAAAGAGGTTCTTCACGCGGCGAACCGAGGTCGACGACATCGAAGTCCACCGAAGGAATATTCAGAAAATTTTCCGTGGCCGGCTCGTCGGCAATTTCCAGTTTGATTTCAGGTTTGCCGGAAGCCAATTCCGAGCCGTTCGCAGGCGATGGAGTTTCCGGTTCCAGAGAAGCCCCGAGCGCAGACAAGATGATCTCCTGAGTTTCCAGTTTATCGGCCGAGGCAGCTTCCGTCTGCTTTGCCTCGGCCTCAAAGTAGGCGCTCTCATCGAAGGTTTCTTCCACGTCGATGGTGGGCAGCGCATCGCCGGATGCCTCCGGAAAGTCTTGCACCGCGGTTTCCTGCGTCATTTCCGGCGCGATGCCATCCGTCCCCGTCTCCGGCTCGAGTTCCAGGTTTATCGCGAGATCCGATATCGAAGGCTCAGGTTCGGCCATCGTTGCTGGCGCTTCCTCGAACAGAAGTTGATGTTGCGTACCCGGCGTGATGTTTGTGTTGGTTTCCGGCGCCGGCACCGAAGGCGCGGGCGCGGTTTCCGCTTCGGGCTCAATAAGCATCTCGGCGGAAATTTCTCCGGGGATCTCCGGCATGGTTGGCGCGGTGAGCGGGGGCGGGACCATTTCCATCGATTCCTCGAAGGTCAACTCCTCGTCCAGCGGCACAAATTCATCCGCCAGGGTTTCACTCGCCTCATGGTCTTCGGTTCGCGAAGGCGAAGATTCTTCAGCCGCCGCGGGTTCGCCGCCGACATTGAGTTCATTGCTGACGAGGTCTTTCAGCGAACGCATGACCGCATCGAGATTGACCGGACCCGCGGCAGGGTTCACCGGCGCAAAATCTTCGCGCACGGGGGCGGTGTGTTCACGCGGCGGTTTCGTTTCACTGGGGATCGGGGCCAAGCCGGATTTTTCCGCCGCCGTCCGGTCGTTATCCAGCAGGTCGTTGCGGATCAGGTCCTGAAGCGATTTCAGGACTTCTTCGAGCGTATGTTTTTCGGAGGGCTTGTGTTTGTATTTCGGATCGGTCGTTTCCATGGCTCAGGCCTCGACAAAATCGCCGGCGCTTATTTTATGCGTTTGCAGCGCATAGCCGCGGTCGCGGTAGAAGCGGAAGCGCTCGCGGGCGAGCGTCTTTTCGCCATCACTGCCATCCACCACTTCCGCCACGCGCTGAAAGCGGCTGAAAAACTCCGGCACCTGCGGCGTGAGTTGGATCAGCACGTCTTCGTGCGCCGGCGGCGGTTCATCCCGGCCGATGAGTACCGGCATGTCGGCGTCGGCCCGACGCGCGCCGAGGCCATGTGGAATGAAGCTCCCGGCGCTGAAGGTCCAGAGCAGCTGGTCGAACCGCTGCGCGCTCTCGTCGTTGTGAGTCAGGATGTAGATGCGATGACCGAGGTGGAAGGCCTTGTGCGCCAGTTTACAGACAGTGAGATTTCTGCCGCCTTCGGTGGCGTCGTCGAGCAGGTAAAAATCAACGCGCGTCATGCCGCCGCTTCCGCCCCGTCGTGACGGGCGCGGTTGATGAGAAATTGCACCAGCAACGGCACCGGCCGGCCGGTCGCGCCCTTTTCCTTGCCGGTTTTCCAGGCCGTGCCGGCGATGTCGAGGTGTGCCCATTTGAAGTTTTTCGTGTAGCGCGCGAGAAAGCACGCACCGGTGATGGTGCCGGCCTCGCGTCCGCCGATGTTGGCCATGTCGGCGAAATTGCTGTCGAGCTGCTTCTGGTATTCGTCCCACAGCGGCAGTTGCCAGGCGCGGTCGTGGGCGTACTTGCCGGCGCCGAGAATCTCGCGCGCCAATTGGTCGTTGTTGGCCAGCAGTCCGCTGGCATGGGCGCCCAGCGCGATCACGCACGCGCCCGTGAGCGTGGCGATGTCGATCACCACGGCCGGCTTGTAGCGTTCGGCGTAGGTTAGCGCGTCCGACAGGATCAGCCGGCCCTCGGCGTCGGTGTTCAGCACTTCCACCGTCTGGCCGGACATGCTGGTGACGATATCGCCGGGCTTGTTGGCGTCGCCATCGGGAAGATTTTCCGAACTCGGAATGATGCCGACGATATTGAGCGGCAGCTTCAGTTCGGCCGCGGCTTTCACCGCCCCGAGCACCGAGGCGCCACCGCACATGTCGTATTTCATTTCATCCATGTTGGCCGCGGGCTTGATCGAAATACCGCCGGCGTCGAAGGTCAGTCCCTTGCCGACCAGCGCTACGGGCGGTTCGCCTTCCTTGCCGCCGTGGTATTCGAGCACGATCAGTTTCGGCGGCTGACGGCTGCCGCGCGCGACCGACAGCAGCGCGCCCATGCCGAGTTTTTCCATATCGTTCTTTTCCAGCACGGTGATCTTGAGTCCGTATTGTTTCCCGATCTCGACCGCCTGTTCGGCGAGGTAGGCGGGCGTGCAGAGGTTGCCGGGGAGGTTGCCGAGATCGCGCGCGAGTTTCATGCCTTCCGCGATCGCCCGGCCTTCGCGGATCGCCTGCTCGCCGGGACCGAGATCGCTGCGCTTCGGCACCGCCAGCACCACGCGGCGCAAGGCGCGGCGGCTGTTGTCCGGCTTGCTTTTGAGTTGATCGAATCGGTACAAAGCTGCTTCCGTGACTTCTACCGCCTGGCGGACTTTCCAGGAAATGTCGCGGCCTTTGACATCGAGTTCGGTGAGATAGGAAGTCACCTCGGTGGCGCCGGTGTCCTTGAGAACCGACACCGCCTTGGCGGCGGTATCACGATAACGATTCTCGTTGAATTCCTTTTCCTTGCCGCAGCCCACGAGCAGCACGCGCTCGCTGGGGAGGTTCGGGATGTTGTGCAGCAGCAGGGTTTGCCCCGGTTTGCCTTCGAGATCTCCGCGACGCAGGATGCTGCTGATGGCGCCGCCGGAGACTTCGTCGATCTGGTGAGCCACGGTGGAGAGCTTGCGCGATTCGAACACGCCGGCCACGATGCAACCGCTGCGCTGTTTTTCGGGTGTGCCGCTTTTGACGATGAATTCCATGCCGATCCCCTGAATTTATTTCCCGCTCCACCAGCGGAAGATGTGGTATATTTTTGTCGACTTCGGGTTACGGTTCCGTTTTGCAATCAAGTCCTTACGGATGACTGTACGGAAAAAAATGGCGTTTTCGATGGTTTGCCCTCCAGTCCGGTCGCTGAGCGGCATTTTCCAATGTTTGCGCGTCCCTTGTCAAAACATCCCATGGCGGTCCCGCCTTGATCATTAATCGCGCCTTCTACCGCGAAGTCACCATGACCACCCTGGCGATCAGCCTGGTGTTGCTGGTGGTCATGGTGCTGATGAGCATGACCTTGCTGCTCGGGCGCGCGGTGCGCGGCGATCAGTCCGAGACAGTGGTGTTCATTCTGCTCGGTTTTCAGACACTCGCGAAGCTCGATGTGTTGCTGCCGCTGGCTTTTTACCTGGGCATACTCCTGACGCTCTCGCGCTGGTACCGCGACAGCGAAATGACGGTGCTGGCCGCCTGCGGGGTGGGGCTGATGCATTTCATGCGCCCGGTGATGGTGTTGGGGCTGGTCTTCGGCGCCCTGGCGCTGGCTGGGGCGTTTTATTTCACGCCGCTCGCGACCCGGCAGATCGAGAAAGTCAAAAGTGAAAGTTCCCACCGCTCCGAGCCGGGGGCGATCTCTCCCGGCGTATTTACCGAAGCGCAGGGGACGGGGCGGATCGTTTACGCTGAAAAGATCGAAGCGAACGGAAACCTGCAGGGAATATTCGTCAGCAGCCTGGAAGAAGGCAGGCAGGGCGTACTGGTGGCCAAATCGGGCCATCCCTACACCGACTCGAAGACCGGCGACAAATTCATTGCCCTGCACGACGGAACGCTCTACGAAGGCGAGCCCGGCGAGGCCGGGTACCGCATTCTGGAATACAGCGTTTATAACCTGCGCATCGAGCCGAAGAAGTTTGGTGAGGCGCCGGTGCCGACGGCGGGGCTGCCCACGCACGAGCTGCTGCGGCAGTATGCATCGGCAATGTTTCGTGACGAGGGCCGGTTACTTAACGCCGAGCTTCATTGGCGACTCGGCAAGACGCTCGCGCTGTTTGTGCTGGCCTTGTACGCGGTGGTGCTGGCCTATACCGACGTGCGTCGTGGCCGAATGTCCAGCCTGTTTGTCGCGATCGTGGTCTATTTTGTCTACTCCAACCTGCTCGGTATTGGCGAAACCATGCTGCAGAACGAGCGCGTGCCGCGGGCGGTGGGGCTGTGGTGGGTGCACGGCGGCATGGTGCTGGTGGCCCTCTATTTCCTGCGCCAGCGCGCGCACGACCGGCCGCTGCTCTCGCTGCCCGCCGGGGTCGGACGCCGATGATGCTGACGCTCCTCGACCGGCTGATCGCGCGCCACGTGCTTTATGGCACGCTGCTGGTGCTCAATGTGCTGGTGGCGCTGGCGGTGTTTTTCATCCTGATCGACGGCCTCAAGGATTATGGCAAGGCCAGTTTCGGAGCGTTGGCACTGGTCAAGTACGTGATTCTGAAACAGCCGCAGCAGGTTTACGAGTTGTCACCCATCGCCGCGCTTATCGGCGCGATGATGGGCCTGTCCACACTGGCGCTGAATTCGGAACTGACCGCAATGCGCGCCGCCGGGGTATCGGTGGCACGCATCGTCGGCGCCGTCATGAAAATCGGATTTGTGTTCGCGACGATCATTTTCCTGGTGGGCGAGTATGTCGTGCCGGCTTCCGAGAATCTCGCGCAGACTGGGCGCGCCAAGGCGTTGTCGCAGGCATTGCAGCAGAAGAGTTCCGGCATCTGGCTGCGCAGCGGCGCGTCGTTCGTGAATATCGGCGAGGTGCTTCCCGACCTCAGCCTCCTGCGTATGAATATCTACGATTTTGATACACACGCGCACCTGCGCAGGCAAACCTCGGCGCGCCACGCGGCGCATGACGGCGACAAGTGGCGGCTCGAGGACGTGAGCGAGAGCATTATCGTCGGCAAGGAGGCGGTGCAGACGCGCCACGCGGAGAAGGAGGAGTGGCGCTCGGAACTCACGCCCGAGGTGGTTTCCGTGTTCGCGGTGCAGCCCGACAGTCTCTCGATACAGCAGCTGCACTACTACATCGGACATTTGCAGCAAAACAGCCAGGACACGCGCAATTTCCGGCTGGTCTTCTGGCAGAAAATCTTCATGCCGTTCGCCACCATGGTCATGATGCTGCTGGCCACGCCGTTTGTCTTCCGCCAGATCCGCAGCGGCGGCATGAGCAGTCGCGTGTTTATCGGCATCATGCTCGGGCTGGTGTTCATCATCGTCGACCAGAGTCTCGGCTACTTCGGCGTGCTGTACGCGGTTGCTCCGGTGGCCGGGGCGCTGCTGCCCATCGGGATGTTTTTTACGCTGGCGCTGGTCCTGCTGTACCGCGCGTCGCGGGGCCTGTAACCGGGCCAGCAGGATGGTGCAATTGATTGTTATGGAGAGCTGAGTGATGCACCCAGCCGAACCGACCCTGGCGGCGCTGTCCAATCCGGTGCAGCGCTACTTCCTGGCCACCCGTCCGCTGTTTCTGAGCGTGACGCTGTTCGCGTGCCTGATCGGGCTCGGCACCGCGCAAGCTAACGGCGTGGCGATCGTCTGGCCTACCGCTGTTGCGACGATCGTGTTCGCGCTGCTGGCACATGCCGGCGTGAACGTGCTGAACGATTACTACGACGCCTTGAACGGCACCGACGCGATCAATACCGAGCGCGTGTTCCCCTATACCGGCGGCAGCCGCTTCATCCAGAACGGCGTGCTCACGCTGGAGCAGACCGCGCGCTTCGGGGTGACCCTGTTCGCGGTGGTGATGATCGCCGGCGTGTGGCTCACAACCGTCTCGGGCGCCGGACTGCTTGCCATCGGCCTGGCGGGACTCGCCATCGGCTGGGCCTACTCGGCCCCACCGCTCAAGCTCAACGCCCGCGGTCTGGGTGAACTCTGTGTCATGGCCGGTTTTGCTTTGATCGTGATCGGCACCGATTATGTCCAGCGCCACGCGTTCGCCCAGGCGCCGTTCATATCCTCCGTGTCGTATGCGTTACTGGTTACCAATATCTTGTACATGAACCAGTTTCCCGACTGCGCCGCCGATGCCACCGCGGGCATACGCCACTGGGTGGTGCGGCTGGCGCCGGTGCAGGCGCGCTGGGGTTATGTCGCCATCGCGGTAGCGGCCTACACCTGGCTCGTCGGTGCCGTGCTCGCCGGCGCCTTGCCGACGTTGGCGCTGGCAGCGATGCTCGCCGCGGTACCGAGCGCGTGGGCCGCGTCCGATCTGCTGCGTTTCGCCGCGGTACCGAGCGCGCTCACTCCCGCGATTCGCCATACCATCGCCGCCGCTTCGCTGCATGGTCTGCTGCTCTCGGTTGCGTTATTTTTTAGTGGATAAAGTGTCGCCTTCAAGGAAACCGGAGTCAGATTGAGCTAACCCGGCTTTCTCGGTTTCTTTCAAAGGCGGGTTAGTTCACTCTGAAATGCCCCGATTTTTTACGCTTGGGTGATTGTCCCCAGAGATTATTGCACCTTACGAGTTTGATCAATTACCCATCCGACGATGCATCCTAGCAATCCGTATTGTGCTAAACCGAAGGTAAACAACATCGCTAAGTCAATAAGAACGTTCTTATGGCCATTTCCAATCCAACCTGCTAACAATCTTGCAACCAAGTCTGCTGCGGTCGAAGCTGGCATAGATAGTATTGCTATCATCCATGTAGCATCAAAGAGAGTCTTTGCTGTCAGAACAAAGAATCCAAAAATAGCAGCAAACAATACACCGGCAATGACTGTAAGTTTCAGTTTCATGTTATTTCCATGGTATGGAAGGTAATCTACTAACGCCCCTTTTAGGGCGAGCAGCAAGACGGTTCATTTCGTCAAGACAAAAAATAATTAGGGAACAGACCACGGTGGCGTAGAAACAGACTGACCGGTTATTGCCGCGCTGAATAATGTGCCACGGAATACCGGGGATGGCGAGGCGGGCGCGACGGGGCATGGGGAAACGCTACCAGAATAAATTGTAACGATGAATATATTGAACCTAGCCCCTTTAATTACTCAGAAACCGTGGTTTGGACTTCCCAGCCTTTACCGGACACCTTAGATTGCTTTAATTGCTTAATTCGCGTTGCTCATTAGCGCCCTATGGAGTGTGGGTTACCGCGTTGCATTACTCCCAGCTCTTTCCAGATAGCAGGGTCATCGTTCATGTAGAAGATCGGCTCCATTTTTTTATGTTCAACAATATCTGTGGTGCCATCAACAGTTACTGCGAAGTACTGCGGGTAATCCATCGGGCCTTGAGGCACCCCTTTAATTTTTAAATCTGGTGCCATGCTTATATCAACTGTTAGCTTTTTTATTTTTAAGAATTTATTTTTATCATAAAACTTGAAGACGTATTCTCCACCACTGAATGTGCTGTAGTAATCCATAGTAACTCTTAAGTCACTTCGAGGTACGCCAGCGGGCGCTTCAAGCCATTTTGGTAATCTGGACTCTGGAGCCAATTCAAAACTGGATTCCAGGCAACCGGCAAGACTAATAGCAGCTATCAACAAAACAAGATTTAAACAAAAACGTATCGGCATTTGTTTTTTCATTTGAAGAATCCACCGTTGCATTGGTTGCAAGACTTTGTTCCACCCAATGCGCTTGACGCCCATGATGAAGCGGTGCATTGGTTAGCAGCATAACAATTATCGTGTCTCTGGCATCGATCAAGAACACAAGCATCGGCAACTGGCCCTAATACTGGCCCCAAACTACATACGTTATCTTGACGTTTTGGCTCACCCCACATATTTCCATTTGGGCCGCTCAAGCTATCTCCTGTGTGAGTAATATTCGCTATTCCTAGCACTATTATCACCACAGTCACGGGATCAAGCTCCCCTGATGGATCTTTCCACCTCAGAGGATTGTTGCGGACATAACTATAGGTATTAAGTCCGCCCTTCAACCCAATCGGATCACTACTAATCCACCTTCCGGTCTTCGGATCGTAGTAACGATGCCAAACATAATACATACCGGTCTCGCTGTCCGCATACATCCCCGCCAGTATTCGTAACGGCCTCTCTCCCCCGGTAGAGCTCTTTTTTGAAGGGAGGGCTCGTCAGCGGACCTCTCAAGAAGGGTATCGATCTGATCGAGGCGGCGGTAATGAGGGTTAGCCGCGCTAGGTTGACTCGGGCGGCTGTCTCAGGGCGATGACCACCATCGTGGCGAGGGCGGCGACATGGAGAACGTTTATTGCCACCACATCCCATTCGATTCCGCCTGATGCGCTGAAGTTATCTGCTACCAAGACAAGTCCAGCGCCAGCTCCGACGACGCATAACGTCACCAGCGTTCGTCGAGTCTTACCACTCGACAGCTTGCGCTGGGGTATAAACGCAGCCACTAGGCTGGTAAGACCCAATAGAACACCAGCAAGGACGATTGCATTGGCGAGAGAACTAGCAAACCAGATTATCCCTCCGAGCGCGATGAACCCAAAGAATCCTACAAAGGCGCGCAACACTCCGTAAATCCCACTCATTGTGTTCCTCCCTGTTTTTTCTGATCGCAGCATGATTCCTTCTGGGCATCTTGGAAAGGCTGTTCCCCGAAGCGGCGTACGAAGAAGAAGTAAGTGACGTTCCCGTAAGAGTCGAATAAAAATTTAATGTCGCAATCGAGACGACTCGCCCCGCAACGTGAATAGCAATCGTCGTGTTTCTGGCAAGCACCTTTCCACGGACCATCGGGTATCCACGTCGCCGAGTAGCCCGAGCCACAGACCGGTCCAAACGGCCCTGGTAGGGCTGGTAAACCAAAGCCCGGTACGCCGCCGCGTCGCTGATCGGGTCCCGGCGAATAACCCATCAACCCATTCGGGTCGATATACCGCAAGGGATTGTTGTAAGCGTAATTGTACGGGTGATTCAGGCCGTCCAGCAGACGCCCATTGAGCGGTATCGATTGGAAGTATTTCGTGATCTCACGTGGCACCCTCGGCGAGTCACCAACACCCGACACCACCCCCAGCGGTTCCACGGTGATCCATCTTCCGGTCTTGGGATCATAGTAACGCGCGCCACCGTAGAACAAACCGGTCTCAGCATCCGCATACATCCCCGCCAACCCCACGTTATTCTTCACCAAAACTCCATTCCCGTCCGGATCCTCATTGACGGTGGCCCTCCCAAACGGCTCATAGCTCGCCTTCCACACCGTGATTCCCTGGGCGTTCGTCATCCGTTGCGGCGTCCCGAGATGGTCGGTGTGGTAATACAACACCGTGCTGCCCGTCACCCGCGCCAGCGGCACGTCCTCCAGGTAAACATAAGCCCGTCCCACCCCGTTGTCGTTCTCGTACAGCAGTTCCCCCCGCGGCCCGTAGACGAACAGAGTGCTACTCGATCCGACGGTCTTCTGGATACGCTGATGGAGCGCATTGTAGCGATAGCTCCCGCCCCCGGCCCCGGTCAGTCGCCCGTACCCGTCGTAACCGAGGCTCCCGAGCAGACTCGTAAAGATCGTGTTCCCCGCCGCATCGCGCACGCGGATTTCCCCGCCCACGGCATTCAGCCCGTTCGAACCCGCCGGGGTGTAGGTGTAACCGGTGGTGACCCCGTTACGCGTCTCCGACCGGCGGTTGCCGTTCCCGTCGTAGAGGTAACTCAAGCTCCCGTAAGCACCACTCTGGGTATCGGTGGCGCTGGTCAGGCGATTGAGCGGATCGTAACCCAGGGCTTGGTTGCCGCCGGCGAGCGCCCGCCCCGTGGGATTGTCGGCGCCGTCGTAGGCGGTGGTGTACTCGAGGAACGGCCCGTCGGTGCGGAGGTAATTGCGGTAGGCGGAATCGAGCAGCACGCTGCGTTGCAGCCCGTTACCGTAGGCGAGGCTGTTGACGGGGCCGAAGGGGTTATAACGGATCGCGCTGGCGAGCACCGTGGTGGTGCCGTTGGCGGTGGTGCTCACCTGTTTTACGCGTCCCACGGAGTTATATTGGTAATCCACCGTACGGCCGCCAGGGTAGGTGATGCGCTTAAGCCGCCCGGCGGAGGTATAGAGGTAGCTCGCGGTAAACGAGTTGGCATCGAGCAGGGAGCTGGGCCGCCCGAGGCCGTCGTAGGTGTACATCAGGTGCAGGTAGCCGCTCTCCCGGACGATGCAGAGATATCCCACGCCGCAGGAATCGTATTCATACGTGTATCTTGGAGTGGCGGGGGCGTCGCTCTGCTGGCTGATCAGGCGGTTGAGGGCGTCGTAGGCATAGGTGGTGGTCTGCCCCAGGGCGTTGAGTTCGGTGAGGACGTTGCTCGCCGTATCGTAGGTATAGCGGAGGGTGCCGCGATCGGGGGAGACCTCGCGGCGCCGGTTGCCGAGGTCATCGACGGTGTAGCTGGTGGTGAGATGGTTGGGGGCGGTGACCGCCGCGGGGCGGTCGTTGACGTCGTGACCGTAGACAGTGGGCGCACCGGTCCCGTTCACAGCATCCACCGTCTTCATCAAGCGGTTGAGCGCATCGTATTCGTGGGTCATGGTACGGTTCACGCCATCAGCGTTGGGCGACTCGGAGATAAGATTGCCCACAGCATCGTGGACGAGCTGCGTGAAGTTACCTATTGAGGCGATGGAGGATAAACGATTGCGCAGGTCGTAGGCAAAGCCTACCGTGCGCATCAGGTTACCGCTGTTATCGTAGATGTTCTCGCCCGTGCGGTTGCCCTTGAGGTCGTGAGTGTAATAAATGTAATTCCCCACGGCATCGACGATGTAGCGCAGGCCATGGGCGGCGTCGTATTGGTAATTCAATACCACGCCATCGGGGTCGATGACCTGGCTGACATCGCCCCAGGGAGTGTAACTGTACTGGGTGAGTGCCGCTGGCCCCGAGGTGGGAGTCTGGGTGATGGTCTTCACACGCCCGCGTGCATCGTAGGTGTAGCCGGTCCTCAAGCCGTTGGGATCGGTCATCTGCAGTAGCCGGCCGTTGGCGTCGTAGAAATCGTAGGTGGTGATGTGTCCCAGGGCGTTGGTGATGCGCTGCAACTGCCCGCAGGCGCCACCGGTAGTGCAGGCGTAGTACTCCAAGGTAGTAATGTCGGAAACGTCGGTGCGCGGGCCGTTGATGGAGTTCACCTGGCCGGAGGCGTTGTAGCCAAGTGCCACGGTGCGGGAGACCGAAGCATTGGATGGAGTGAAACCGCGCTGGATGATCTGGGTCGGCAGATTCGGATGGTTCGTGTCACCGTACTGCAACTCGGTCTCGAAGGTCTGGCCCGATGCCACGCTTGGGCGACGGATGAAGCGGGGCAGGTCAAGCGTGAGGGAGAGGTAGTCGTAAGTTGTCACCCGGCCGACACCGCCCACGTTGCAGTTGGCGGGGTTGGCAATACAGATGTTGCAGTCCGTGCCCGACAGTCCCTCCGTCATGCTCAGCTTCTGGTTGGTACCGTTGTAGCTATATATAGTGACGCGGTTTTCTTCGTCCTTTTTACAGGTGAGGTTGTTGTTCCCATCGAAGGCCTGAGTAACCGATTTGCTGTCGGTCTGATTAACCTTGGATACCAGATTCTTGACGCCCAGATTAATCGCGAAGGTCATTACCTCTTGCATGCTCACCGCGTCAGTGACGGTGGTTTTGGTATCCGAGTTGTACGTTAAAGAAAGTTTTTCCTGGGGGGTACCGTTGTCGGTGATGGCATGCTCAGTCCCCACCGCCTTGCCGAGGTTGTTGTAGCGGTAGGCGCTGAAACGGGTGGTAGTACCACTGGCATCGACATAGGAGATGCCGGTTATATGATGCGGGATGTTGGCCCCGCCGGTATAGACCGATTCGTTATAGTGATAGATCCTGGCCGTGCCGTCGGGGTAGTCGACGCGGCTGAGGTTACCTTTACTATCGTATCCATAAAGAATGATTTTTCCTGACGGATCAGTAACGGTAGAGACATAGCCACTCGTGTCGTAACTGAACGTCAAGGCATGACCGAAGGGTCCGGTCATGGTGGCAAGCCTCCCGCTAGCGTCATAACCATAGGTGGTGACCTGGCCCATGGAGGAAGTTTCAGACGCAAGCCTGCCGTTGAGGTCGTAACGTTCAGTACTGTTGTCAGAGCGGGTCAGCGTATAACCCGTGGTGTCTTGTGTGAGCGCCAGTTGGCTGTCGGGGTCGCTTTGCCAGAGACCGGAAGTACTAAGCGTGAAAGGCTCGCCCCGTCCGTCACTGTGGCGGACCTGAACGCCTCCGCTGTAGATTTCCAGACGCTTATGAAAGGTGGACAGCCACCCAAAGCCAAGGCCAAACCCCAAGTCCTGATTCAGCTGACTGTTGTAGTGACGAACGAAACGAACCGTTCCGGCATTTCCCGGATAATCGTTCTCGGACTGGTATTTGTTGCCCGTGGCAGGGTTGCAGGGATTACCCACCAGATTACAGTTGGCACCCAACGCTTTCTCTTTCTGGGGGTCGAATGTGGGGGCTTCATAATGGTATGCATAACCGTATAAAACGCCATCGTGGTACTCGTTACAAACATCCTGTGACGCATTATGGGCAAAGGTAATAGATATTGTTGCGTGCGTTTTAAAAATGAAATAAGCGGCCCAGGCAGCCCCATTGCCCATACACGCTGCTTTTTTGCTGGGGTAATAAGTGGTCAGGCCGGGCCAGTCAACACCGCTGTTTGCAGTCTCAGATAACCGGTATTGTGTAAATTGCAGAGCGTGGGCAGGAGCCGAGTAAATTACAGTAACGACAAGAATCAGGCAGGCGTGCAGGACGGTCAGACACAGTTCGGAAGAAGCACAATGCAATCGGCGATTGATTCTGGCCATAGAAAGACATGCTTGGCACAGGCAGGAATACAGCGATCGATTCGCTCGATTCATCGTGCTCTCCTAAAAGTGGTTCACGTAAAACCGGATGGCAGGTTTACGCGTGTTTGTTATGAGTTTTTTGATCTTAATTAAATTGGTGTGTATTCCGCCGCAACACCCGCTACCTGTCAAGTTCCCTTCGGAATAAAGCTTTATCAGCAAATTCTAAAATAGCAACAGAATAAAGGCTTGGTGAGTAACTTTAAACAAGAATGGTTTTAAGGTTCTCACGAAAAATTGTTAAACTGCTTCGGAAAAGTTGTCTAAGTAGAGGTGTTTACGTGGTCGTGATGCGATTGGCCGTTGCAAAATTCTGGATTCCAGTTTATTCAGTCTCCTCATGTTAGGCATCGTCGATTTAGCGAATGGATTGCGGTCCATTTTCCTCAGTGGACACTGATCAATAGGATTCCAAATTGTCTCAAGACCGCAAGCCACCCAGATGCGGAATTAGCGGCAGATTTTTTTATCTACCAGAAAAATTAAGTTCTGAGTTAATTGGCTATGTCTCAGTTTTGGGCTCTCGTTTTTGGATGAGGCAACCGAACCAGCTGCGTCCCCGACCACCGATCATGCCACGCGAGTTTGTCGCGGTCATAAAGCACCCACAGAAATCCCAGCCCGAGACAAATCAAAGAGAGCAGGGCATAGACAAAACGTTTCAACGCAATCGTCCACGTAACCGGCCCGCCGTCGCTGCGCACCAGCTTGATGCGCCAGCTGCGCATGCCCAAGGTCTGTCCGCCGCGGACCCAGAAGCCGCCGTAGAACAGAAAACAGATGGCGAGCAGGTAAAGCTGGTAAAGCGTTTTGACGAACAAACCGGGCTTGGCGCCGCCGGTCAGCCACACGTAGGGATAACTCAGCATCATTAATAGGGCAATCAGCAGTAATAGATCGTAGGCCATGGCGCCAAGGCGGCGCAGCAGCCCGGGTGGTGACAATGGCGGTGGTGTAGAGGCGTTGGACATTTTCTTGGCGACCGAAAAAATCTATTGAACAGAAATTGCGACGGGATGCAAGTGCGATTTGGCCCCGTGACACGTGGCGCGTGAATCAGGCCAGCCGTTGTTCGGCAAACGCCAGTGCATGTTTAAAAAATGTTCAATCTAACAGCGGTTCTGCGGTCAGGCTGCTTTCAGTCGTCCGGCCGGTGATTACACACAAACTTATACACAAAATCTGTGAGTAGTTTTGCGGTTATCGTCAAATCCGGCCCGTTTATCCGGGCACGGGAAAAACAGTAACGGCCGAGTTCTCCGACGCTATACGAATCCACCTTGATAGGTTAATCTTGCAACCCACTGAAGGACGAGGGAAGGCTTCCTACCTTGCGCAATTTTCCGCTGTTATCTCCCCCAGGGACTTGTTAAGTGCTGGCCAGTAACCTTTCGCTGAATCTTGTCGAGCTGGGGCATTACTGCGCCTATCTCGCTCTGATCGTGGCGTTGATCCAGGGGCTCGCGCCGATTGCGGCGCACTACCTGCGCCAGCCGCGGCTCGCCCAGCTCAGCGTGAACGCGAGCGTCGCGGTATTCGTGCTGACCTCGATTGGCGGTCTCAGCCTGGTGCACGCGTTTGTGACCAGCAATTTCACGGTTCAATACGTCGCGGAACACTCCAACTCGCTGCTGCCCATTTTTTATAAGGTGGCGGCGCTGTGGGGCGGGCACGAAGGCTCGCTGTATCTGTGGGTGTGGATACTTACCTTATATACCGTGATTGTCGGTTGGCATGGGCGCAAACAGTATCCGGAGCACTTGCCGTCCATTCTTGCCGTACAAGGATGGCTGGTAGTAGGCTTCTTCGGCCTGATTCTGTTTTTGTCGAGCCCATTCGAACGTCTGTTCCCCGCGCCAGCGGACGGTAACGACCTCAACCCGCTGTTGCAGGATCCGGGCATGGTATTTCATCCGCCCATGCTTTATCTGGGCTACGTGGGTTTCTCGGTGCCGTTTGCCTTCGCCATGACCGCGCTCCTCTCGCGCTGGCGCAGCGAACTCTGGGTCGGGCTGATCCGGCGTTGGGCACTGATCGCGTGGGGGTTCCTGACCACTGGCGTCATGCTCGGCGGCTGGTGGGCTTATTATGAATTGGGTTGGGGCGGCTACTGGGCCTGGGACCCGGTGGAGAACGCCTCGTTCATGCCGTGGCTGCTCGGCACGGCGCTGGTGCATTCCATCACGGTGCAGGACCGCCGGCGAATGCTGCATACGTGGAATATTTTTCTGGTGATCTCGACTTTCTCGCTTTCGCTGCTCGGAACCTTCCTGGTGCGTTCGGGCGTGCTTTCCTCGGTGCATGCGTTTGCGGTCGATCCGGGTCGCGGTGCTTATATTCTCACGTTCATGGTGGTGGTGCTGACCGTGTCCTACGGTATTTTCATGGCCAAGGGCCGTTACCAGCAGGCGGAGGAAACGATCACGTCGCTGTTGTCGCGCGAATCGCTGTTTGTCTGGAACAACGTGCTGTTCACGGTGGCCTGCGCGACGGTGCTGCTCGGCACGCTCTATCCGCTGGCGCTCGATGCGCTGAGTGGACAGAAGATTACCGTCGCCGCGCCGTATTTCAATGCCGTCATGGTGCCGATCTTCCTGGTCATCATCCTGCTCATGGCCGTCGGGCCGCTGGTGCCGTGGCGCAAGTCGAATCTCGAGCGGCTGCGGAAGCGTCTGTTGTGGCCGCTTATCCTGGGCACGGCTGTCGCGGCCTTGATGTTTGCCTTTCTGCAGTCGGCGCACTGGACCGGTCCGGTGGCGGTGGCGCTGGCGCTGTTTGCCCTGGCCAATCTCATGGCGGATTTTCTGCGTGCCGTCCGGCAGCGCCGCCTGCAACTGAAAAATGAGTCCATTGGCCGCGCCTGCCTCAAGACCGTACTCGGTAACCGGCGGCATTACGGCGGCATGATCGTGCACTTTGGGATTGTCATCATTACGATCGGGCTGGTCGGTTCGGGCCTGTTCCGCTCTGAAGAGACGGTAATCATGGCGCCGGGCGACGTGATGGAAGTGGCCGGCGAACGCCTGCGTTTTGAGGGGACAAGTTCCCGGCGCGGTGACAATTACCAGGCGATTCAGGCGCGCCTGACCTTGCTCAACAGTGGCCGGATGGCAACGCCGGAGAAGCGGCGTTACATGCGGCAGGAAATGCCGATGACGGAGTCGAGCATCGATTCCACCATGCTGCGAGACGTCTATGTAGTGCTCGCGGAATCGAACAACGAAGGCAAGTGGGGCGTGCACGTTTATGTAAATCCGCTGGTGCGTTTCATCTGGACCGGCGGGATTATTATTCTGTCGGGTCTGTTCCTTTCTCTCACCAGCCGGCGCGCGCGGGACAGCAAGGTCCCGGCCGGCGCCCAGACGGCGAAATAATTCCCGATGCGGCGACTGACCTTTTTATTTCTCCTCGTGGCGATGCCGGTGTTCGCCACGCAGGTGACGGAAGACCCCTTGGAGCGGCAGGTGCTCGACATCGCCAAGGATCTGCGCTGCACGGTGTGCCAGAACCAGCCGGTGGCGGAATCCAACGCTGAATTGGCGAACGACATGCGCGCCATCATCCGCGAACAGGTCCAGGCCGGTAAATCGCGCGACGAGATCGTTGCTTATTTTGTCGATCGTTATGGCGATTACGTTTTGATGAATCCGCCCAAGCGCGGATCGGGCGCCATCGTATGGGCCGGACCACTGGCACTGATCGTCGTCGTGGGCTTGTCCGGGTTCGTCTTCCTGCGCCGCCGGCTGCGTCCTTCCATGCCGCCGACGCCGCCACTTTCCAAGGAAGACGCCGAGCGCGTGCGCAACGCGCGCAAGCAGGAGAGAGGGGAGAAGTCATGAAGGCACTTAACGTGCCTTCATGCCCGCGAGCGCCCGCATATGGAAGTGCGGGCTGTGGTTTTTCGAATCCCACGAGGTTTCGCCATGGATGGCTGGCACAGCCGATCGGATTGAAAGGAAATCAAAATACATGATCTGGTTCGCCGCCATCGCGGTTGTGATCATGGCCGTCACGGTGTGGTACATGGCGCGCTCGCTGGCGCGGCCGGCCATGCCGTCCAACAGCGAACAGCGCGATCAATTGCAGCAGTTGCGCGAGCGCCTTCTCGTGCAGCTCAGCGAACTCGATATCGAAGAGGGCGACCGCAATATCGACACTGACGTGATAGGCGACGAGCGCCGCCGCCTCGAAACCGAACTCGCCCGGACCCTGCGTGAACTCGAAACGCTGGGCGGTGCCGGGAAGAAAACAAAGAAGGCCAAGCGTGAATCGCGCCGTGGCTGGGCCATCGGCCTGGCTACTCTCGGCATAGTTCTGCCGTTGACCTCCGCCGGGCTTTACGCTCTGGGGCAACGCAACACGCTGACATATCTCTTCAATCCCGAAACAACCACTGACGCCTCCGTGCCACCCATGGCGCTGGAGATGGTTGCGCGCCTGGAAAAGCGCCTGCAAGAGCAGCCGGACGATGCCGCCGGCTGGTCCCGCCTTGGCCGCGCCTATGCGGTGATGGGCCGGCAGGAGGCGGCGGAAGCCGCCTACGCGCGCGCTTACAAGCTCACGCCCGACAATCCGGAGGTGGTGGCGGAATACGCCTCGTTCCTCTACAACAGTGACCCGCAGAATACCGGCGGACCGGTATTTTCTCTTTTCAGCAAGCTTCTGAAACTTGACCCGCAGAACCAGGATGCCATGTGGTTTCTTGGATTGGCCGCTTTTCAGAAGGGCGATTACAAGCAGGCGCTCGGATATTGGGAGCCGTTGCAGAAAGCCCTGCCCGCGGATAGCAATGAGGCGGAGCATTTGCGCCGTATTGTCAGCAAGACCCGCGAAAAAATGGGGAAGAAGTAAAGCCGCTGGCAGTCAGTCTGACAGCATCCATTAGTTTGGTATTGCGCTCGATGGCGAGATAAACTGAAGCACGCCCGACAAGTCTGGAAACCACACAATATGCGGCTCCGTGGCACCCTGGTAGTTTCGTTGTTAATTCTTGCGGCTCTGACGGCCGAAGCGGCGCTGGCAACGGTTTATACCTTCACGGATGCCAGCGGCGTCACCCACTTCACCAATGTGCCCTCAGACCCGCGCTATGCGGGAATGGCGCGCGCGCCACACAGGGCGGCGACTTACCAGCCCGCAAGAACTTCCCTTGGGTATCCCTCTGCTTCTGATCGGTATGCGCCGCTGGTGCAGAAGGTGGCGCGCGAACACAGTCTCGATCAGGCGCTGTTGCAGGCGATGATCGAGACGGAATCCGGTTTCGATCCGCACGCCGTTTCTCGCAAAGGCGCCGTCGGCCTCATGCAGCTCATGCCCGAAACTGCCCGACGCTACGGGGTGCGCGATCTCTACGATCCGGCTGAAAATATCCAGGGTGGGGCGAAGTACCTGCGTGACCTGATGCGGAAATTCAACAATGACCTGTCGCTGACGCTGGCGGCCTATAATGCCGGCGAGGACGCCATCATCCAGTATGGCAACCGCATTCCTCCCTATCGCGAGACGCTGCAGTACGTCCCGCGCGTCCTGACCTTGTACCGGCAGTATCAGCGCAACGCTCGTTAGTCGCGTAACCCCTCAGAAATCCCAGCGGTAGCCCAGCGACCAGTAACGCCGCGTGGTTTTGTCTTCCGTGAGCGGGCCCTTGCTGGTCGTGTGTTCTTCGCCAAATTCCGCTTCCAGGGTAATGTTCTGTTTCCACTTGTAACTGGGCTTTAACGACGGTGAAAAGCGATCCGTGTCGGTATTGCTGCTCGAATCATGCTGCGAGTACCAGCTGAGGGTGGTGTCGAGGCTCCAGCTTGCCCCCCACAGCAGACGGTTGGTCAAGGCATACGAATTGCCGTCGAATGTCGGACCAACGATGTGGCTGATGCTGAGCACATTAACATCACGCTGTGTGAAGAGGCCGGTGCCGATGAGATTTCCGGTGTACGTATGGATGGTGCCAGTATCCGACTGGCCCGGTTGATTCGGGGAACCCACGGTGCTCGAGGTGTGCGCCGACTGCACGTCGAATCCAGCCTGCCACCGCGGGCTGAACGGGTGCGAAATGCCCACGCTGTGCAGATCGGTCGTGGACGTCAGATTGAGCGCCTGTTGTTTGAGTTGTTCGTAGGTTTTGGTCTGAAGTTGCGACTTGATTGACGTGTCGGCTTCGCCGAACAAGGCATTGGTCAGCGACAGCGACGGCGTTTTGCGCCGGTCAAACAGGGCGTGCACAGACGTACCGCTGGTCGCGGTCCAATTAGCTTGTACCAGGGCGATATTCGAAGTCTTGAACTCCGTGTCGTAGTCAAACAGCCCGTACATGGTGAATACCTGGCTGAAATAGCGGATTTCGCTGCCCACGGCATGACGGTCGGTGACGTCGTCCACCTTCTGTTCGATCGTGTACAAGCTGCCGCCCCAGTGTTCGGCAAATGGGCCGATGTCGATTCCGGTGCCGAGGAATTTCAAATGCGAGTCGTATGAAGTATCGGCCGGGATACCGCCCACGACGTTGACCCGCCATTTGGGCGAGAAGTTGTAGCCGGCAAGCACACCGTCAAAGCGCCCGAGAACGCCGCTGGAACCGCCGGGTTGGCGGCCGACACGCGCTGAATAGTCGAGCTTGCGGTCCTTGAGCTCGTAATAAATGGCGCTGGGACGATTGGTGTCTTCCCGGCCCTGCAGGAAGTTTTTGGTGAAGGTGTCGCGTATCACCAGGCGATTATCGTAGTCCTCGCTTCGGTAGCGGTGCATGAAGTTGAGGCTGGTTACGAGCGAACTCTGGTCGGTCTGGGTCAGGCTGGCCTGATTCTGCGTGTTGGCGGTCGGGCTCAGGGTCGTGCTGTCCAGCTTGCTCGCGCCATGATAGTAATATTGCGACAGATTGCCGACGATCGTAGATTGTGCTTGCGTACGCGGCTTGATGACCTTGAGTTCAGGGGGGGGTGCTGTCGTTTTCGACGCATCGAGCGCCGCGATACGTTGCCGCACGCGATCCGAGCCTTCACCCGTCGGGTAAAGGCGCACGTAAAGTTCATACTCCTTGTGTGCCGCCACGGTTTCTCCGGCACGCTGGCGGGCCAAGCCGATTAATTCCTGCGCGTCCTGCGAATAACGGTTGGGCGGCAGCCGCAGCAATTGATCCAGCGTCGCGATAGCGGAGTTATTGTCGCCACGCGCGAGTGCCGCGCGGCTCTTGTCCAGCAATGTGAGGGCATCACGATCGTAGGCGGTGGCAGGCGCAGACGTAGTACTCGGCGTGAATTCCGGGACAGCGGCGGACAGGGCCGGAGTCGGGACTGGCACTTTTGCGACTGCGTCCGGCGACACTTTCGGTGCCGGGGCAATCACTGTCGGCAACACAGCGGGCGCGATCAAGGCGGTGCGTACGGAGTCTTTCTGCTCGTTCAAGGTGGTACGGATCACTTTCGAGTTTGGATAGGAATCTTTCAGCTGCTTGCGTGCGGCATAGACGTCTTGTTCCTTTTCGAAGAATCCGAGTTTTAACTGGTAAAGGGTTTTGTTCTTGTCGCGTGTTTGGGTGGCGTACAGACGCTGGTTTTTCAGCGATGCCGGCAGCGGCGCGCGCGCTGTCGGAGCGGCTTGATTGCTTTCTTCGAGGAGAATGGCAAAGAGAGCTTTGGGCGAGAATGCGCTGGCAATAGCCGGCGGGGCCGCTGCCGGTGGTGCTGCTGGTACAGGGACCGGCGCGGCTGGCGCCGAGGGCGCCGGCTTGGGCTCGATCTTTTTGGCCGCAACGGTCGGTGCAGCCGGCTTCGGGCTCGGTGAAGTGCGCTGGATGGTGAGATATTCATTGCGTGCGATCTCGGAAACCTGTGCCGCGGGATACTTCTCAAGCGCGCGTTCGCGAAACGCCATGGCATCGGCATAGTTTCCAAAAAAGCCCGCGCGTACGAGATAGACAGTCTTATCAAATGCCTTGCTCTGAATCAGATAAACCGGGCTATCCGGAAAATCACGCTTGGCCTGTTTGTCCGAAATCGGCGTGAAGCTGCTGCGCAGAGTCACCACGAAATGTTTTTCGGTTCTTGTGTCAGCTTCGGTATCAGGGCCGGTCTTTTCATCAGATTGAGCCTGAGCGGGTGTTGCCATAGAAAAATGTACTAACAAAAAAACAAGCACAGCGAGGGTAACAGCCCACATGATAGTTATTCTCAAAATTGAAAGTAATGGAAGGAGACGAGGTACTTGCTATTTAGCCGGACTGTCCTTTTTTCCTGGTTTATCCTTGGTCATATCGGCCGGTTTGGCATCCTTGGGTACAATGGGTAAATAAATCACCATGCTGCGATGGTCCTCTCCCGGCCGGACATCGTAATTGACGGGGCGGTCGAAACGCACCGAAATCGACGACGGGTCACGCTGCAAATTGAGCGACAACGGCGGCTCGTACGTGATTGTCGTCGCCGGCATGACGGGCGTAGCGGATACATTCCGGATTTCCTCCCGAAGGCTGACGTTTTGTGAATCGATGCCGGCGACGGTAAAAAATATTTGCAGCAATTGACCGTGCTCTTGCGGAAAGTGGCGTACGTAGTTCACCGGCAAAGTAAAATGGATACTGATCCGCGCCCACTCGGATTCCACCGTGGTATCCACGTCATCCAGTATGACATCCTGCGCACAGGCGATACCTGAACTGGTAAGCGCCATGAGCAGCATGGTGACCCCGAACAGCGGATTCTTCATGATCCAGTTCCTTTTAGTGTAGATCCCGTTTGGCACGCCTCAACCCGCTCCAGTTTACCAGCTATTGTATGGAGTGCCGCGAGTTCCCAATGGCCGGTGGCAACCGGACTGGGAACAGTCTGTGACCCCGGTACTTTTATCATGGGTCAGCGCCTTCTTCTCCATATTGCCAAGATAGTTTGTACCGCTGGCATGGCAACCCTTGCACCAGCCCGAACCGTTGCCCTGACTGTTGTTGTGATTCATTGTCTGGGTCGCAAAACCACCGATGCTCGTGCTTTTGTGACAGGAGTCGCAGTTCATGCTTGAACCGGCAAGCAACTGAGACTGGTAAGGGATGTGGTTGGTGGGCGCGATTTTCCCGGCTCCACCCTGAATATGGCAGCCGGCGTTAGTACAAGAGCCCGGGGCGACACCGGTATGATTAAACGTGCCACCGGCGAACGTTACATAACCCGCGTGGCATTGATCACACGACGCCGTGGTGGTGATGTGCGCGGGCGATGCCTGTGCTTTGCCCAGCACGTTCAGCGAGGCATACGAACCGCTGTGACATGTTGCGCACTGACCGGCCACCACACCCTGTGTGGCCTGGTGAGTGAATGACGAAGGATTAAACGTCGTCATGTTGTGACACCAATTGCACGTCAGGCTGGTCGGGATGTGACTGGTCCCGCCCGGTTTCGGCAAGCCCTTACCACCCTGAATATGGCAACCGCTGTTGGCGCAGGTGCCAGCGCTGGCGATGACGCCCGCATGATTATTGGCGCCGGCAAAGGAGGCGTAACCTGTATGGCAAGTGTCGCATGATGCCGACGTGGTAACGTGCGTGGTCGGCGCCTGTGCTTTGCCCAGCACGTTCAATGAGGAATAAGTACCGTTGTGGCAGTTTTCGCACTGACCGGCCACCACACCCTGTGTGGCCTGGTGAGTGAATGACGAAGGATTAAACGTCGTCATGTTGTGACACCAATTGCACGTCAGGCTGGTCGGGATGTGACTGGTCCCGCCCGGTTTCGGCAAGCCCTTACCACCCTGAATATGGCAACCGCTGTTGGCGCAGGTGCCAGCGCTGGCGATGACGCCCGCATGATTATTGGCGCCGGCAAAGGTGGAATAGCCCGAATGGCATTGATCACACGAAGCCGTGGTGGCGACGTGAGTGGGCGTCTTGCCCAAGGCGTTAGAACTGGTGTGTGACCCGTCGTGACAGCCAGAACTCGCGCATTGATTGGCCAGGACGCCCTGCGTGGCAGAGTGGGTGAATCTCGAAGTCGCGAACGACCCACCTGTTGTATGGCAGGCGTCGCACGGAAGGTTTGTCGGGACGTGATTGGAAGCCTTGAAGGTTGTGGCTGTTCCTCCCTGAATATGGCATTGGGTGCAACTGCCCGGCATCACGCTGACATGGGTAAAGCTTGCGCTCATCCACGTGGTGGTTCGGTGACAAGTGTCGCAGGGCTCGTTGGTGGGCATGTGATTCGATGGCTTGCCCTTGGTGATTTTGCTGTTATGGCACTGACTACACTGGCGAGGTATTACGCCGGTATGGCTGAAATGGACAACGCTCCAGGACGCAGTCGAGGTGTGGCATTGCTCGCACGCTTGGGCCGTCACGATGTGATTTGAGAGCTTGAAAGTGGTTGTCTGAATACGGCTGCCCTGCGTGTGGCAGGCGGCACATTTCTTGGGTGTTCCTTTAAAGGTGCCCTGAACGTGGCAGGTCTCGCAGGGAAGAGTTACATGCGCCCCGGTCAGCGGGAAACCCGTTTTAACGTGGTCAAAGCTCACCTTGCTGTTTGCGGGCGCCGCCTGCGCACCACTGTTTGGCAGTGCGAGCAAGAGAAAGCCCAGGATTGCCAGGGTTCCGACCCAGAACGAAGATCTGTGGAAAAATTTAGCGTTCTTCATAGTCATATTCCTCAATCCAGATGATTTAATGAGCGGCCGCACCACCGACTCCCGCGCGAATTTCCTTGAATGAACTGGTTACATGGCATCGTTCGCAATATTTCCCGAAGCCGCCATTGTGTACGTCATCAGCCTCGTGGCAACTGCTGCAAGTGTTGCTCAGAGTTACTTTTCTAGGCATGGGTTTGTTGTGGCAGGCCTCGCAGACGATGCGTTCGTGTCCGCCGTCGAGCTTGTATGAGGCCTGCTTGTTGTGATCGAAGCGCCAGCCTTTCCACGACAGGGCGTTGTGGCAGGTTTCGCAACGCGGTCCGAGCTTGTACTTGTGCTTGTCGTCCTTCTCATGACAGGCGACGCAGGCAACGCCCGCGTCCTTGAAGGCGGGCGTCAGATGGCACTTCTTGCACTCGACCTTGGCATGCTTGCCGAGCAGCGGGAAGCGGGTCAGGCCGTGATCGATCTTGCTGTTTTTCCAGTCACGCTCGTTGTGACAGGATTCGCATTTCTTGCCTTCCTGGCCCTTGTGTTTGTCGTCTTTCTCATGGCAGGCGATGCAGGTCGTTGGCAACTTGTCCTTGAACAGCGGGCTGGTGTGACAGGATTCGCACTTGGCCTCGGCATGCTTGCCACGGAGGGGATATTTGGTATCCCGGTCGTGATTAAAAGCGGTGGTCTTCCAGCTTTTCTCGACGTGACAGGATTCGCATTTGTCGCCGAATTTACCCTTGTGTCCATTGCGGTCGTCATCTTTCTTATGGCAGGCGACGCACGTCTTCTTGAGTTTTTCCACGTACAAGATTCCGGTATGGCAGGATTCACACTTGGCCGTGATGTGTTTTCCGCGCAGAACGTATTTCGTGTCGCGATCATGGTCAAAGGTCGTGATGGACCAGTCCTTTTCGGTGTGGCAGGACTCACACTTTTCGCCGAATCGCCCCTTGTGGCCTTTCTTGTCATCGTCTGATTTGTGGCAGGCCGCGCAGGTGGTTCTGAGCTTTTCCTTATATAAGAATCCGGTGTGGCAGGTGGCGCACTCCGCCAAGCGGTGTTTTCCGCGCAGGGGATATTTCGTGTCCTTGTCGTGATTGAAAATAATCGATTTCCACTCGCGGTCGTTATGGCAGCTCTCGCACTTGGCACCGAACTTTCCCTTGTGTTCATCGTCTTTCTTATGACAGGCGACGCAAGCTGTCGGTGCACCTTTGAATTTTGGATCAGCGTGGCAGTCCTTGCAGACGACATCTCGGTGTTTTCCGGTGAGTGGGAATTTCGTCTTGCTGTGATCGAAAAGCGTTTTCTTCCAGTCGCTTTCCTGGTGACAGTCGGCGCACAGGGTACCCAGGCTGCCTTTGTGTTTGTCGTCCTTCTTGTGGCAGGCAAAGCAGTCCGACGGAGCATCGCGGAACTTGACCTTCGGCTTGTGGCAATCACGGCACGAAACTTTCGCGCTCGCATGCCCGCCTTTGAGCGTGAAGTCGGTGAGCTTGTGGTCGAAGGACTTTTCGTCCAAGGGCGCGATGTTCATTGTGCGTCCCTTATGATCCGTATGGCAGGAACGGCATTCCTGCTCCTGCATGCGACCGTGATAGCCTTGTTTCTGTACAGCATCCTTGGCCACATCCTTATGGCAGTCTAGGCACAGGGCATTCTGCGCGGATTTCTTGAAACGCGCGTGGCAATTCTTGCAGTCGGTCTCGACGTTTGCATGGCCTTCAATGACCTTGCCCGGCATGAGCACGCTCTCGAGGGATTCGGCTCGAGAGGACGCTGGCAGGAAGACGAGAGAAAAAGCGATCGTGAGCCATGTGATGAAGGTTCGTAGCAAGCCCGTCGTTCCCGGTGGTGTCAATACATGTGTACGGCAATGACATGCGCGATCCCGCTGATGATCAGCATGAACACAAACGGAACATGGAGGATGTGCCACAGGGAGAACAGTCGTTCATAGGCATTGAAACGTGCCACGTCGACGACGGCATCCAGATACGTACGGATCGCCGCCTTTCCAGGTACCAGGCGTTTCTCAAGTTTGACGGAATCCCATCCATGCTCGTCGGCATGGGTGCGCCCAAGGCGTTCCAGATCCCGGGTGACCGTATAGTATGTCCAGCCGGCGTGCATCCCCACGGTGACAAAAGACCAGATCCGCGACCAGGCACCTTTGTGTTCGGCGAGCGTGGAAGCCTCGAATTCTTTCAGACGTTTCTCGATATGCGGAGAGAAGTGAAATTTTGATTTTACGTCGCTTCCGATGATGCCGAGATTTGTCTGAACCTCCTGCAACGTGGCGCTGCGGCCATACAGGCCGTGATGGATCTTGCGGTAAATCACCCGGCCGATGATGCCGCTGCCGGCCACGAGCAGCATGCAGCTGAGCGCAACCGTCGCATTCACCGAGCCGACACGAAACGTGGAGTGGAAAAGTATCAAAGTCGGTCCGCCGATGCCCAGGATCATGTGCAGACGAAACCAGTGCTTGGTGGGCCCCCAGTTGCGCATGAAGCGAATGTGCTTGCGCAATGAATAGAGCAGCAAGACGAGCATCATCACGCCACCGACGACACCGAGGTAGTAACCGAAATCGTCACCCGGTTCGTAGTAGTTGCCATTCCGTACCGCCCAGACGGCAAGCAACAGCAACACCATTACCGGCAAAATGGCGATTGGCCGCGGCATGCCGCGGCGCGCTTCGGATTTTTCAGATAGCCGCGCCGGTATCTTGGCAGCGCGTATGATCGCCTGTTCGTGACCCATCATTCTCCCCTGCAACTACTTCCGCCCGGAGGCGGGACAATTATTATTGATCTATCCTTAACACCATGGCGCGGGCGATACGGATCGCGACAGCCATGGAACCTTAAAGTCGTTCCATTACATGCAATTAAAGAGCGTCAATGCCCTAAATACCATGATTAACTGTATGAAATGCGTGATTCGTCTGACGAGCGGATGGCCCGTGGTGGCGCCGTGGCCAGTAGTATGGTCATAGGACGCTCATAGCTATTCATGGAACAGAATTTGACTGGATATCTGATTTATCTCCTTCCGCTGGCTTTGGTGCTGTTCGTTTACCTGCGCCGTCACAGGAAGAAGGAACAGCAACACGTTACGCAGATGAAAGAATCAGCTGAGGCTGGGCTGACGGAGCCGTCCTCGCTGCATCCGGTGTTCGATCCCAATCGCTGTATCGGTTCCGGCGCTTGTGTCACGGCTTGTCCGGAGCAGGCTATCGGTCTCATCAGAGGCAAAGGACATCTGGTGAAGCCCGCCGTATGCATCGGCCACGGCGTGTGCATGACCGCCTGCCCGCATGATGCCATCACGCTTGTTTTCGGCACCGCCAAGCGCGGCCTGGATATACCCCGGGTCAACCCCAATTTCGAAACCAATGTGCCGGGAATCTTCATCGCCGGGGAACTCGGTGGTATGGGACTGACCCGCAAAGCGGTGGAGCAGGGCCGTCAGGCAATGGAATCCATCCGCAAATTGAAGAACGGGAATTTCCCGCTCGACGTGGTCATCGTCGGCGCCGGTCCGGCCGGCCTGGCCGCCACGCTCGGCGCGATGGAACACAAACTGCGGTCCGTCACCATCGAGCAGGAAGATTCGCTCGGCGGCGCGGTGTATCACTATCCGCGCAACAAGCTTGTCATGACCGCGCCGATGCAGTTACCTATCATCGGCAAGGTGAAGATGAGCGCGATCAGCAAAGAAGCGCTGCTGGAGTTCTGGCAGGGCGCGGCACGAAAGACCGGGCTCAAGATCAATTTCAGCGAGCGCATGGAGACAATCACCAAAAAAGGAACCGGGTTTATCGTAAAGACTTCGCGCAACTCGTATGAGACCAGGGCTGTCCTGCTTGCCATCGGCCGGCGCGGTACGCCGCGCAAGCTCGATGTGCCGGGCGAGGAACTGCCTAAAGTCGTCTACAACCTCATCGATCCGGAGCAATACCGCCGCCAGCATGTTCTGGTCGTTGGCGGCGGTGACAGCGCGCTCGAAGCCGCACTCGCTATTGCGGGTGAACCGGGAACGGCGGTCACGCTGTCCTACCGTGGCGAGGCCTTCGGACGCGTGAAGGAGAAAAACCGCCAGAGGTTGCAGGAAGCTGAGAAAGGAGGCCGGATAAAAGTGTTGTTGCAATCGAATGTCAAGAAAATCGAAGGTGACAAAGTCACGCTCGATCAGGCGGGAAAGATGATTGAAATCAAAAATGATGCCGTCATTGTCAGCGCCGGTGGCGTGTTGCCGACACCGTTTCTGAAAGAGATCGGAATCATGGTGGAGACGAAGTATGGAACGGCGTGAGCGCCGTTCGTAATGCAGGAGCGGGGCGCTAGTCTCGCGACGACGGGGATATAAAAAATCGACTCGACACTGTAACAACGCCGCTGCAGTTGGCTCGACTAGGAGAGTTCCTTGATCAACGGCGCCAGCTTCTGTTCCCACACTTCCGGCGTCATTGGGCCGATCTGCTTGTAGCGGATGACGCCCTGTTTGTCGATCACGAAGGTTTCCGGCACGCCGTAGACGCCAAGATCAATACCGAGTCTTCCGTCCTGGTCGCTGAGGCTTAGTTCGTAAGGATTGCCCAGGGCACCCAGCCATCGCAGCGCGTCCTCGCGCTTGTCCTTGTAATTGAGGCCGATGATGGTCACGGCCTTGCGGCTGGTGAGCTCGTTGAGGAGCGGATGCTCCTCGCGGCAAGCCACGCACCACGAGGCCCAGACACTGAGCAGGTAAACGCGTCCCTGCAGATCATCACGGCTCACCTTACGCACGGGATCGGCGACGGTAGTCAGTGAAAAGGCGGGCAGCGGTTTGCCGATCAGCGGTGAGGGGATACGACGCGGATCGAGTTTCAGTCCGTAGGCAAGCAGCAAACCCAGCGACACGAAGATGACGAGAGGGACGATGTATTTCTTCATGGCTTTTTGATCTCGCCGCCCGGCGCAAAGGTTCCGCCCTTGAGGGCTTGCGCGGCTTCCGGCGGCATGTATTTCTCGTCGTGCTTGGCGAGCACTTCGCTGGCGGTGAAGGTATTGCCCGCCTGTAGCCGTCCCTGCGCCACGACACCCTGACCTTCGCGGAACAGATCCGGGAGAATGCCTTCATAGTGCACTGGCAGCTTTTTGTTGAGGTCGGTGACGATGAAGTCGACCTTCAGGCCGTTGGGCGAGCGCTGCACGGAGCCTTTCTCCACCAGTCCACCGATGCGGATGGTCTTGTTGGTGGCGACCTTGCCTTCCAGTACTTCCGTGGGCGAGTAGAAGAACACGAGATTGCTGCGGAAGGCGTTCAATACGAAAAGACCGGCAACGGTCAGTCCGACCACGCCGGTGACGATGATCGCTAGGCGCTTGTGTCTTGTCTTCATCGGGTTTGTTCCTTGAGTCGCAGAAATTCGTGCAACAGGCGCCGGACCGACTTGCGTCGGCGCAGCGGCAAATAGAGGTTCAGCAGCAGAACCAGCAGGGCGAGTCCATAGGAACTCCAGACATAAAAACCGTAACCGCCCATGTGGATGAACTCCGACCAGTTCATGACTTGGACTCCAGCAGTTGCGCCACCCACGTCGTATGCCGTTCCCGCTCCAGGATTTCATTACGCATGCGCATCAACGCCACCGTAAAGAAATAGAAGGTAAAACCCAAGGACATCAGCAACAGCGGAGCGAGCATGCTTGGGTGGATCGAAGGCGTTCCGATTTTGCTCACCGAGGCCGGCTGATGCAGCGTATTCCACCATTCCACCGAGAAGTGGATCACGGGAATATTGACCACACCCACCAATGCCAGGATGGCGGAGGCGCGCGCCGCGCGCCGCGGATCGTCAATACTGGCTTCCAATGCCATGTAGCCTATGTACAGGAAAAACAGGATAAGTTCCGAGGTCAGGCGCGCGTCCCAGGCCCACCACGCACCCCACATAGGCTTGCCCCACAGTGAGCCCGTTACCAGCGCAAGGAAAGTGAACGAGGCGCCGACGGGCGCGCAATTGCCGGCGAACATCTCGAAGAGCTTGACGTTCCACACCAGCGCGATGGCGCCGGCGCCGGCCATGCACACGTAGATGAACATGGACATCCACGCGGCGGGCACGTGGATGAACATGATGCGGTAGCTCTCACCCTGCTGGTAATCGGCGGGGGCCACGAACAGGCCGAGGTAGAGTCCCGCGACCAGCAGCAGCGCGGTCAATGCCGCGATCCACGGAGTCAGTTTTCCTGCCAGGGTGTAGAAGAACTTGGGTGAGGCATACTTATGCATGTATTGCATGGTTCAATCCAGGGAAACGCGCAATGCCGCCGCCGCCGCCCACGGCGCCAAGCTCAGGGCCAACGCGAGAAAGGCGGCCAGCAAGGAAAAATGCGCCTCGATGTCAATGCCGGCGGTCACGCCCGCGACGGCACCGGCGCCGAAAATCAGCACCGGAGTATACAACGGCAGTACCAGCAGCGAAACCAGCACGCCGCCGCCGCGCAGGCCGAGTGTCAACGCCGCGCCGACGGCACCGAGCAGGCTCAGGACCGGCGTACCGAGTAGCAGCGAGAAGATAAGCGTGCCCATGGCCGATTCCGGCAGGTTCATCTGCACCGCGAGCAGCGGCGAGATCAGCACCAGTGGCAGGCCGGTCAGCATCCAGTGGGCGGCGACCTTGGTCAAAACCAGGATGGTGAGAGGGTGAGGCGACAACACCATCTGTTCGAGTGTGCCGTCGGCGTGATCGTTGGCGAACAACCGGTTAAGCGAGAGCATGGTGGCGAGCAGCGCCGCCACCCAAATGACACCCGGTGCGATGGTTCGCAGGACCGAGGGTTCGGGCCCGAGGCCGAGCGGAAACAAGCTCACGACAATAATGAAAAAAACCAGCGGCGTGAGCACATCGGTGCTGCGGCGCAGCGCGACGGTCAGGTCGCGCCGCAGGAGACAGCCGATGGCTTTCAGGAAACCGGGCACGTCAGTCGAGTTGCAGCTGCAGTATGATTTTTGTTTCGACACCGATTTCCTGGTGCGATGTCATGACGATCATCCCATCCTGGGCGAGATGCTCCAGCAGGATTTCCGTCATCAGGGCCACCGAATTCACGTCGAGCGCGCTCAAGGGCTCGTCCAGGATCCACAACGGTTTCCGCAGGATCGCGAG
>Ga0209515_10000828_pt1 | contig 53879 bp, 61 predicted proteins | sample Subgroupgradi54m_FD_187454 | JGI IMG/M metagenome (GOLD analysis project Ga0209515, IMG submission 187454) | Subsurface groundwater microbial communities from S. Glens Falls, New York, USA - GMW60B uncontaminated upgradient, 5.4 m (SPAdes)... ... | reverse complement strand
CCTCGTCCGGATCGCGCGGCGACAGATCCTCAAGCTGCCAGAACACTACCCCTATGCGCAGGCCTTCCTGTATGCCATGGACCGTATCACGAGGCTCAGGTTTGACGCGTAATGCACTATTCAGGTTCAAATATGTTGACTCGGAGCACTGCTTCGACTACAATGACCGCGCCTGAAGTCCTGCCCCGGGAGTTCCGCGGTCGTCTGAATCATTCAGGTCACCTGGAATCCCATTAACGATCATTCAATCTGGAGGAGATCATGTTCGCAAGAAAGGTGTGTCTGAAGCTCCGCCCGGGAAGGGCCGTGGCCTATTCCCGGATGCTGGAGAATGAAATCATTCCGATCCTACGGGAACAGAAGGGGTTTCACGACGAGATTTCCTTCGTCTCGGGTGAGCGCAACGAGGCCGTGGCCATCAGCCTGTGGGACGCTGCCGATAGCGCAGAAGTGTATCATCGGGAAACGTACCCGAGCGTGCTTCGAGCGCTCGATGGCTTGATCGACGGGGAGCCGCAGGTAGAAACTTTTGCGGTCTCCAACTCGACCATCCACAAAATCCCGAACCTACCCCGGTAGCCCCCCACACAGACTGAGATCCGGAGAGGGCGGGAACTTTCCCGCCCTCTTCTTCTTTCTACCGGTCTCCCCTCCTTTGTAAGGAGGCTCCCCCTTTCTCCCCCTCCTTAATAAGGAGGGGGTTAGGGGAGGTAGAATGCCTTCGCCTCTATCCCACGCAACCTCCCCTTGCAAAGGGGAGGGGGTATTTTCATAGCAGGAGGCCTTGCGCACGCTTCTTCTCTTCGTGAACTTGAATCGCTGTTGCTGCATTTTTGATCGCGGGAAACGCCTTGACGAACTCCTCGCTCACCCTCGCCGTCGTCGGCAGGCCGATTTGACGCGCCATCATCAAAGCATTCGCCGGAGCCTGGCCTCGCACATGGTTGTTGAAAAAGATCAGGATCTTGGCCTTTCCTGTCGCTGCGATCTCCTGAACCTTCTTGACAAAGGGCTCCAGCTCCTCTTCTGAGTAGAGGTAATCGTATCGCTCCTCGGCCGTCTCGTGCTGCCTCCACTTCTCCCGATTTCTGCCGTGGAAGCGCAGGTACATCAGCCTCTGCGGCTCCAGTTCCTGCTTGATCGTGCTCTTGAATTCCGGCATGTCGATGAAGGCCCACCCTGCGTCATAGCAGGCAAGGATCGCCTTGGTTTCCTTGGCGTACTGGCTCCAGGAGACATGGCGTAGCTCGACCGCTACGGGGTACTCCTTGAACTGCTTCAGGATATTCGAGAGCAAGTCTTGATTCCGGGGCGTCCTCGCAAACCATTCGGAGAACTGGATCAGCAAGCACGCGAGCTTGCACTCTTCAGCAATCGGGTTGATGCCTCGCTTGAACTCGTCGTAATCCTGTTGCGTCACCTCCGGCTCAGCACCGGTCGCCTTCTTGAACATCCCCGGATGGGTGAACTTCTGCCAGACTTTGATCGCGAACTCAAAATCCTTCGGGGTGATCTTGACCCATGTCCTTGCCGTCCGAGGATCGATCAGTCGGTAAAAGGTGGAGTTGACCTCCACGGTGTTGAAGACCTTGCTGTACAGTTCCAGCTCGTTCCTCGGCTTCTCAGGGTAGAAGATCCCGTTCCAGGTCCCCTCCCCTTTTGGATAGGACCAGCCCGAGGTGCCGATGCGTACGTGCTTCTCGACCGCCTCGCTCATCCCTGCCCCTCAGCACCTACTGTCCCATCATCTCCCGAAACGTCTTGCGCTCAAAGCCGGTTGGGGGCTGGAACTCGGACGCCGGAACGGTCCGCGTTTCCGCCTTGAGGACCTCGATCGTTCCGCCACTGCCGCCTCGATCCACAATCCGAACCGGATAGCCCTCGCTCACCAACTTCCAGGCAGGATCCTCTCTGAGGAGCCCGTATCGTTTCTGAGCTGGACCACAGCGCGGCGCCAGCTTGGCCATCTCGGCCCCGAACCGCTCGAGCTTTTTGGGGTCCATCTCCCGCCAGGCGGTGATGCCCGTGGCGAGCCACAGCTCCGACTCCAATTTCCCATCAGCCAGAACATCGTAGCGGACCGCCGGGTATCCCGCGATTGTAGCCTGCTGTCCGGTCTTCTTAATCTCGATCCGGGGCTCGCGACACTCCTCCGGGCTCGGCCTGGCCTGCGGCATGCGGGAGCGCATCATCTCCTCCATCATCTTCCGCTGCTCCGGCGGCATGTCCTTCATCGCTTCCTGCATCCCTTTCATCGCCTCCGTCATGTGTTCCGACGCCATCTGCTGTGCACCCTGCATCATCTGGGCGTACTCCTGGACCATGGCAGTGACGTAGTTCCGTTCCTCGTAATTGACCTGGGTGATGGTCTGGGCGTCCAGATCCAGGATAAATGCTCCGGTCGGTTTCCCATCCTCCCCCAGCATAAGGGTCTTCATGCGGTTGCTCTGCAGTACCACCTGCTGCCGGCCGCCCTCGCCGACCCCCTTCACCACCTGATCGATGACCCACCCCGCTGACGCCTGACCCGTCCAGGCAAGGACACTCATCAAGATGCTCGACGCAACCACCCGATATGGAAACATCAGCATGCCTCCTTTCACCGGATCATTTGGATGCCTTTACACCATCATTGCGAGCGACCAAAGGGAGCGTGGCAATCTCGCTGAATACGGATTGTGGCTTTGTAGGGGCGCTGCGTGCTGTGCCCTTCTTGGGCAGGGCAAGCCTTGCCCTACCTTCTTGTCCTTAGTTCCGAATCCCGAGATTCACCATCCGCCATACTCTGGGATTGCTTCGGCCGATTTTGCCGGCCTCGCAATGACACTCCCATTAATGCGTTGAGAATCGCTACTCTGACCTGATACCAGTGCCTTCAATCGCGCATAGTCATAGCCAAGGAAGAACAGCACCGACTCCGCGGCCTTCAGCAGCAACTCGGTGTACTTTTCGACATCGTAGCCGAGGCTGCCGTCGTAGAGAGCATAGGCTTTCGCCTTCGAAACTTTGTCGTTGGCCTTGGAGTCCACGATCACAAGCTGGATTTCCTCTCCGGGAGAGAGACGAACGCCTCTGCTCGCGAGGTCCTTTGCGGCTTCCGAGAGGAGCGTGTCGGTCTTGTACTGCCCGGGCTCCTGAGAGAGCTGCTTAGTGATGGCAAGCTCTGCAAGCGGGACGCTGCCACTCCGAAGCTCATCGACCCTCGCTCTCAGAGCGTCGAGCAGCTCAGGGACACGCGCCTGGCACTCCTCATGCGTCGTGGCCTGCGAGAGCATCTTGAGCATCGCCGCCTGCGCGCTCCGCACGAACCCCGGCGTGTCCGAGCGCCTGACCTCCAGGCCCCGCACCTTGATCGTCCCGTCCAGGAAGCGGCCGAAGTAACGGTTGGGGACCGGCGCCTTCGAGCAGACCTTTGACGGCAGAAACGCGATCCAATTGTACATCCCTTCGACGAGGATGGAAAGCCAGGTTTGCTGCGAGATGTCAGCAGCAAGCCGCTCATAGTCCTGGAGCGTCGCGCCTTCTTTCTCCAGCCACATCGAATCGACGATCGCATGGATGAGCGAGTGCCCTCCCGCCTCCGCGACCTCCTTGGCGACGAGCAGCTTCTCCCGCGCATAGGCGGTGACCGCCTCGTGGCCTTCGAGCCGCCCGAAGCGCGCGTTCCGATACCCCTGGTAGCCGAATGCGACAAGGCCAAGCCATTTGAGCGCGCACTGTCGCCTGTCGTATAGCTCGCGCTCCTCCGCCGTAACAGCCCGCTTCATCAGCGTCTTGTAGATGCGCCGCCGTTCGAGCACCGGCTCCAGCGTCCGGGCCACCAGACCCCGTCGCTTCGTGCAGATGTTGTGGCCGATCTCCGGCACTCTGTTCTCGGGGCAGCAGGCGCACAGGAGGGTCTCCTGCGAGATGTTGTACTTCGCCATAATGCTGGGAAACATGGCGCTGAAATCCAGCTCGCAGACCTTTTCGCGGAACCCGATGCGCGGCTGGAAGACCAGGCCGCCCTTGTCGATGAGCAGCATCTCGCTGCCGGTCTTGAACTCTTCCGGCAGTCGCTTGCGCCAGGGAATCAGGTAGCCATCGTGGAAGGCGAGGTCGAGCTGCATCGACGAGACGCCCGTGCCGGGAGAGGTCCGCGCGCAGCGCTGCACCGGCAGCTTCGTCACCCTGGCGAGCTCAATCAGGCCATCCAGGCCCGTCTCGTCCACGGTAAACGAGTTCGCGACGTCCAGGTGCCAGCGGCCGTGCAGCATCTGGGCGCCCGCCCGATAGACGATCTTGCCGTAGGTGAAGAAGCTCCTGGCCTTCCGGCTTTTGATCCCTGCGCCGCTGTCCCTGTTGAGGGCGAGCGTGATCCCGCAGGCGTCCGCCAGCCTCCGCAGCCTGGGGAGGATGTACGAATCACCGTACCGCGAGACGATGACATCGGGGTCTTCAGTCAGCAGCAGGGCGTTCAGGCCCTTCAGCAGCCCCTCCCCCTCCTCCTCAAACACGAACTCGCGCTCATCGACGGTGGCAATCAGCTTGGTGGTCCTGCCGTGGTTCGGATTGGCGTCCTGCTCCATCCGCAGTTGAAGGAAGCGAAGCGGCGGAACGAGATAGTTGACGGCCCACGGCGAATCGAGGAGCTGGATCTCCGTAAGCCGCATCGACTCATCGTAGGTTAGCTCGCACTGCGCCAGCGGGAACAACCCCCTCTCGTAGAAATAGACTTGCGGCAGGAGGATGTCGGAGTTGTAGAAAGTCAGCTCCGGATTGAACCGATAGGCAAATTGGACGAGGGCGGAGAACCTGTCGAGCCTCGACGTGCTGATCTTCAGCACGGAGATGAAACGGTTCGACAGCAGCTCCCTGCGCTCCGTCCACTCCGTCGTGATCGGCAACCGTTGCCGGGACAGGTGGGCCGCGCATTGCTTGAGCGCCGCCTGCGGGCCGCCGAGATAAAACGACGCCGGTACGGATCAACCAGGCGGAGGCACCCCTGCTCGGTCTTGAGCCACAGCACCATCCCGTCCCTGGACGGATAGACGTCAAACAGCCAGCCTTTCTGCGCGTGCAACTTTCTCCTCCAGAAGCGGAGCGGTGTCATTGCGAGGGGCAAAGCCCCGAAGCAATCCCTTGAACATTAGTTATACCTTTGACTAATACCATGAGCCAAAAAAACGGCCAGAAGGCCAAAGCGCACTACCAGACTCTGAAGCGGCCCAGAAGCGCCGGAATTGTTCCAGCCCTTGGCCCAGAACCTGCCGGCCACCGCAAGCCGCACGCAGGACCGGCATACCCAGGGCATGATAACCATCATCCCTGAAGTCGCCTAACGCTGCCGATTAGCGGCGCGCGAAGCGCGTCCGCTGCAGCGGCGGGTTAGACCCCCGGTCACAAACTCCCAAACGCGTCATGCGCGGCCCCGCACTATTTGCTTGGGGTCGACTCCATACCTTTCGCTCTGATAACGGTCGCGACCGCTGGTCCCGAAAGGAACTGGAGCAGGGCGTTCGACGCAGCCGACTGCTTGGCGTTGGAACCGAGGGCTGCCGAAAAGACGAACGTTCTCTGAAACTCCCCCGGTAGCGGGATGAACTCGATTTCAGGCACAGCGCGGATTTCGTGGGCCAGCTGGATCGCCATTTCAGCTTCGCCCCTGGCGACGAATGCGGCGTTGGGTCCACCTCGGTTCAGCTTGAGCTTGGGTTTGAGCTCCTCGGCGATGCCAAGGCGTTGAAACACGTCCGCAATATGAACACCGCTGACGCCCCCGGTGGCCGGGTCGGTAATCGCAATCGATTTCGCGGCGAGGAGCGCGCGCTTGAGTCCGTCGGCTGAACTGATATCCGGCTTCGGCGCGTCACTGCGGACGCCGATACCCATCGCACTTTGGGCAAGGTCGACCGTCGTGCCGGATACAATCTTATCTTGCGTCAGGAGCTGGTCCAGGACAATCCGTGGCAAGACGATCACATCGGCGATTTCACCGTCCTGAATACGTCTTCTGAGGTCGCCGGCTTCGCCAAAGCTCATCGTGACCCGCTGTCCGGCCGTTCGTTCGAGCCGGGGATGGAGCTCGCTCAGGACTGCTCTCATGCCGTTGGCGCACAGCACCTTCACCTCGGCGGCGTTTGCGTCGGCCCCGTCGCTCACAATCATCGGCACGATTAACATTAGAACTACGGCCGTGACGACGACCGCCGCTTCGCGCAATTTGCTGATCATAGTGGCCTCCATTCGTCGTGTTCGCGCCTACCGCCGACCCACTTGAGTGACGGTGATCAACAGCCATGCGGGTCTAACGATGCGCGTGAGTGGCGCCGCCACGGAACGACCGCGAAGCCCCGCCGCGTTTTCCGGCGTCCGCTCCACGCGCGAGTTAGGCTCTTTGCTTTTCGTCATAAGTAATACGCAAGTATTTGATGCTTGCCTGCATGGGCTCCAGGTTGAGTTCTTTACGTAGTTCTTGCCGCAGTTCATTTAACAACGGGTCAAAAGAATGTGTTCCCTTCTCAGCGAAGCCCATTGCAAAAGCTTGAGCAAGCTCGACAGCGTCGCGTGCACAAGGCTCATTCCTGTCGCTTGACGACATCTGCAAGTTCGATCAACACATTCGGTTCGTTACCGACAACCCAAGCGTCATGCCCAGGGTGCATGATCGCCACGTCCCCTGGACCAAATTCCATCTCGGTGCCGTCGCCCATTCGCACTCGTTGACGCCCTGCGAGAAAGATTTTCACGTGGAATCGCTGGCAGCTTTCTCCGCCAATGACGGGCTTGACGTGCTTCGACCACTGCCAGCCAGGTTCAAGCGTCTCGCGATAGAATGTCAGTCCCCCGACAGTGATAACATCAATCTTGCCCTTCTCGAAGGGCCGTCGCGTTTCGACTGGCGCATCGAAGTTTTTTCCCTCGATCTTCGCCATGCTGTATCCTCCCGATTACAAGTATTTCCTTTTTACGTAGACCGGCCAATTCCCGTCAAGCACTTGGGGTCAATTGGGGGTCAGGTCTTGCATTGTCACACTTCAAGGCCCAACCGAGTGCCTCCACTAAAGTCGCCTAACGCTGGCGCTGAGCGGCCGGCCTTGCCGGTCCGCTGAAGCGGCTCGTTAGACAGGATGCCCCTCACTTGCCGATCTCCGGCACCGAAAGGCCGCGGCAAATCTTTTGCGCGAGCCGATTGGCGATCTCGGAGTGGCGCGGCACGGTCTCAACGGCGCCGGTCGTCGGATTCGTCCACAGCGAATGCACTCGACCCTCCCGCTTGAGGTGACAGCCGTATCGCCTGAGGTGGCGAAGCAGGTCGCCCCGCTTCACCTGACCGTGACCTTCTCACGCACTGCGTCCGGTGGCACACCGCGCAGGCCATCCCTGCGCCGGTCCTCAAGGATCAGGGCAATGGCCTCGGCTAAGCTCTTCCGGGCCTCCGCCTTGGTCCGGCCCTGGCCATTCGCCCCTGGGATTTCGGGGCAGTAGGCGATGTACCATTCCCTGTCGCGCTCGATGATCGCCGTGAACTCGTTCTTCATCGTCCTCCCCGTTCATTTCCCCCGACGGTGACTTCCAGCAACACCCCGCCCGCCCGCGAGATCTGTCTAACGACCGGTCGCGCTAACCGGCGCGCGCCGTTTTTGCGCGCGTCCGTGTTGAGCGAGTGGTTAGACCCTGTTCTTTGATGAGCCGTACCTGCAAGCGGTACCCCAGGGCCGACGCGTAACGCTTGAGCGTCGCGATAGAAGGCGAATGCTTCCCGATAGCGGACTCGAGCCGCGCCACAGCGGATTGAGTCGTACCGATCCGGGCTGCCACCTCGGCCTGGGTAAGTCCGGCTGCGGCGCGGGCCTTCAGGATCTCGTCCAGAAGCTCGAATTCCTGAGCAAGCGCATCGTACTCGCGCCGCACGTCCGCGCGCGCAAGCGCCCGGGCTCTGAAGTCTTTAAGGCTGTTCCGCATCTTTCACCTCTTTCATGCGCTTTCGCGTGATCTCGAGTGCTTTCTGTGGGGTCTTCTCAGACTTCTTGATGAACTGATGCAGCATCACGATCCTTCGTCCGACGAGCGTGCAGTAGAAAACTCGAACGATACCTTCCGCCACCTTGAGCCTGAGTTCGAAAAGCCCCTCACCCATAGCCCAGGTGTGCGGCATTCCGAGGTCGAGGCCGTAAAGTTCCATGCGTTCGGCATATCGCAGAAAGCGCGCCACGAAACCGGCAGGCAACTGAAGCAACTCCTTCTGGAACGCTGCGCTGTAGAACGTGACTCGCCAGTTCACTGGTTTGACTATAGCAGATCTGCTATATCTTGGCCACACATTTTGGCGGAGTCTAGCGGACCGCGCTTAAGCTGCGGCGCGCAGAAGAAAGATTCGCTCCCTAATCTACGCGCGCCTCCAGCTTCAAGCGCTTGTTAGACCGCGCCCGCCTTCCGGCGTCGAAGCGCGTCGATGCTCCATGGCCCCGGCCCAGCCGCGGAAACATAAAGCCAGAGGAAGCAGAAGGAGACGGCAGGTCCGCCGCCATTGAGAACCGGCCAGAACCCTTGAGGGGCGTGCCCGATGAAATAGGCCACCGCCATCTCGCCCGACAGCAGGAAAGCCACCGGGCGAGTGAACAAGCCCACGAGCAGGAGCGCGCCCCCCACCACCTCCAAGGCGCCAGCAACGCCAGCAAGCGATGTGAGCGATGCTGTGCCGCCGCCCGGCATCACGGCCGCGGGAAACGCGAAGAGCTTCGCTGTTCCGATTTGCAGGAAGAGGAACGCCGCAATGATGCGGAGGATGCTGAGCACGTACGGGGCCCAGGAACTCCAGCGCGCTGTGAAACTGGTATTGCTCATGGTTCCTTTCCGGAAACGAGTAGCGAGTGGGCGCGGTCTAACGGGGAGCGCGTAACCTGCGGCCCGCGAGGCGGGCCGTCACGCTCACGCGCGTGTTAGGCCGCATGATCATCGAGCCGCCAGTCATCCGACCTTCTTCAACTCCTCACGTATCACGCGTCGGAGGATATCTTCGTCGATGGGCAGACTCGCCTTGCCAAGATATGCGCGGAGAGCATCATTCATCATGGTCTGATATCCGCGTCCGGAGGCATCCGCTCGATCACGAAACGCTTCCAGGACATCGTCATCTATGTAGATCGTGATCCGTGTCTTCCCGGTCTGCGGCACCACCGCCCCCCGCTTGCCCTTGCTGAAGTCATATTCCCGCTTCATACGCTCGCCTCTCTCCCCGTGTTGCCCGGCGTGCAGAGATCAGCCGGATGTCCTCGCCCCGGAATGTGTAGACAACCACCAGAACTCGTCCGAGGGGATCCAAGCCGATGGACACGAATCGGGGTTCACCTTCCACACTTTCATCCTCCTCTGTGAGCGCATTGGGATCGAAAAGGACGCCCTCCGCGTCAGAAAACCGGATCCCGTGCCTGCGCAAGTTCGCTTCGGCCTTTGCCGGATCCCAGACGATCCTCATATATGTATACTATGCATATCTCGGTTCTGTCAAGACGACCGGTCGTTCATGTGGGATGTCGGCCTAACGACTGAGTTCAGCGGCGGGCGGTAGCCCGTCCGCTGCAATGATTGGTTAGACGCTTATTTCTTTAGGATGATTCCATATAGTTGAGAAAGCTTTGATAGGTAACGCATCTCTCGAATGAATGAGGTATTTCTAAATATACGGTTGTCCCTAGACAAAGGTGAATCCTTCTTGACGATAGTTGACATGCAGTCAATTAGCGCTCTTTTGGTACCCCACGTTACCACTTCCTGACTAATGCATCTTAGGCCATGCTCTTTGGCATATTGCTCCACCTTCTTGGCGGTCACTGTAAAATCGCGCCAATGCAAATTCTTCTCAAGGATGCAGAGCCTTCTTAGAAGTCCTAGCAGCTTGGGGATCTTTTGAATGCTTAAATAGTATGAGTATTCTCCAAGATTAGAATGATGAATAAAGGCCGCGCCATTATTCTTTAGTATTCTTGGCAATTGGGCAATATATGCCTTCATTACGGACTCATCGGCATGGACCAGCGAGTCAAAACTAAATACAAAATCGACAGAGCCATCACGTATCATGTCCAGGGATTTTCCATCATTAACGAAATACGAAATGTGTGACCAGTCAGAGAAGCGCAGCTTGCAGGCTTGAATGCACCGCTCGGAAAGATCTATGACGATCAAATTGCCACATAGATTCTTAAGAAATTGCGTCCATCGTCCATAACCACAAGCAATTTGCAAAATCGTGTTTGTAGGAACAAATGCGTGTATTCGTGGGAGGATCGAACCGTACCACTGCATAGATGGTCCGCCCCAGCCAGCTGACCATCTATCACCTGCATTATCCCAGGTGTATGAACCATCCCACACTGATTTGTTCTCTTGTATAGTCGGCATGGGTCAAATCTCGGTGAAAGTGTTTGTGCGTCTAACGTTCGGGCTCAGCGGCCGGCCGACTGGACCGGGACAGGCGAGCCGGTCCACTGCAGCCCGCTGTTAGCCGGTTGCAACCTGACACGTTACGTGTTACAATTCTCCCGTGGCGATCCTGAAGTTCAGGCACAAGGGCTTGGAGCGCTTCTTCCTCCGTGGAACGACCGCCGGCATCCCAGCCAAGCCTGCCCGAAGACTGCGCCTGATCCTCGGTCGATTGAACGTCGCGAGGGAGCCCCGCGACATGGGCCTGCCGGGACTGGACCTCCACCTGCTGAAGGGCGAGCGAAAAGGAACATGGGCTGTGACCGTGAGTGGGAACTGGCGCATCACGTTCGCGTTCTCAGGTCCCGATGTCGTCACTGTCGAGTATGCGGATTACCACTGAGGTGTCCCCATGAAGATGCACAATCCGCCTCATCCGGGTGAGGTGCTCCGCGAGCTCTGCTTTCAGCCCCTCGGTTTGACCGTGACCGAGGCTGCCAACGCGCTCGGGGTCAGCCGCAAGACTCTATCGAGCATCCTGAACTGCCGCGCTGGCATTAGCCCAGAGATGGCGGTCCGTCTGTCGATCGCCTTCAGCACCACTGCGGAGAGCTGGCTCAGCCAGCAGCTCCACTACGATCTGGCGAAGGCAGAGGCCAAGCGCCGGTCGCTTCGCGTCAAGAAGCTCGCTGCTGCTTGACCCCCCTTTCCGGCTAACGCGCTGCCGGTCAGCGGCGGCCGGCATCCTACGCCGACAGCATGACCTGTGGAAGCGATGCGCGATCCCATGTCCATGGGCACACGCATGAGCGCAGGCGCACCGTCGTGAGACTCACACCATCGCGACCTTCACGCAGTGGATCGGCGGGAGCGAGTCGAACAGGCAGTTCCACTCCTCGCCGCCGTCTCGCCCGATCCAGAGCTGTCCAGTCGTGGTCCCGAAGTAGAGCGCCGGCGACCTGAGCTCGTCGATGCCCATCGCGTCGCGCTGGACCGTGAAGAAGCTCTCCTTCTTCGGCAGCCCGCGGGCGAGCCGCCTCCACGAGCCGCCACCATCCTCGCTGCGCCAGACCGCGGGAGCGCCGCCCGGACAGGTGCGCGTCGACGCCTCGAGCGGCACGATGTAGATCGTGTCGGCGTCGTGCGGATGAACGACGATCGGGAAGCCGAAGTCGGACGGCAGCCCTTTGCTGATCGATCTCCACGTGCGGCCGTGGTCGTCGCTACGCAACACGCCGAAGTCCGGGTGCTCGGGCCAGCCGCCGTGGTTCTGCATATAGAGCCGGCCGGGCGCGTCCTTGTGGCGCGCGATCTTGTGCACGCACTGGCCGAACTCGGGGAAGGGATCGGGCACGAAACCGGCGCCGACGCCCTGGTTGGACGCCGTGAAGCTGGCGCCGCCGTCTTCGCTCAGGTAGTGGCCGCCGGTCGAGATGCCGAGGTGCACCCGATCCCCGTCGCGCAGGATCGTGTGCAAGCAGAGCCCGCCGTTCCCGGGCTGCCACATTCGAGCGTGCGCGTGGTTGCTGATGCCCGGAACCATCTCCCAGGAATCGCCACCATCGCTGCTCTTGAAGAGCGACGCCGGCTCGACGCCGCACCATAGATCCTTCTTGTTGTCGCCCGCTTCGAGCGACCAGATGTTGGCGAGCGCGCGCCCGTCCTCCTTCGGGAAGGCTGGAGCCGACTTCGTCTCCTTGAACTTCTTCCCGAGATCGGTCGAGAGCAGGACCTTCATACCGAAGAAGGCGTTGCAGCTCGATGCGTAGAGGCGCGGCGTGCCGCGCGTGTCGATCAGCGCCGCGTAGACGGCCACCCCTGATCCGAAGGGCCCGCGCAGCGCGAAGCTGCGCCGGGTCTTCGGCGCCTCGGCGACGAAGAGGCCCTTCTTGGTCCCGATGCAGAGAATTATGCGTTCCGGCATGTTCAACCTCCTGAGATCGCGGGCAGTATCGTGATGACGTCTCCTGGCACCAGCGCCGTATCGAGCCCTTCCCGGTCGCGCACGTGAGACATGTTCACGAACAGGTTTACGTGGCGGCGCACCGTACCCGTCTCGTCGCAGATGCTGCGGTACAGCGATGGGTGGCTCGCCTCGAGTTGCTCAAGGGCGGCACGCACGCTCGGGGCCGACAGCAAAAGCTCCGAGGCGCCCTCGCAGCAGGCGCGCAGCGCCGCTGGAACATGGATCGTGATGATCATGGCTCGCGCCATCGCGGAGGAGGGCGCCGGGCGCCGCAGCATAGGTGCGCGCAAGCGGGAGAAAGGAGTTCCAAGCGCATGACCTGGTGCCCAGGGTAGCGCTGCGGGCGGGGTCTAGGCAGCCGGGTCGGTCCCTGGCGGGGCAGAAGGCACCACGCACGTGTTGGCTCGGGGTCTGCGCCTTGGCGTTGAAGGGCGTCGGGGGGGCCTAGGCGAGTGGGGCCGGGGCGGATGAGGGGCTTCGGGACCCCGACGAAATGTCGCTGTGCGAAGCCGCTGACCGATCCTGGCAGGCCTACCACACGAGCCATCAACTCGGCGCCACTCGTGAGGAAACCGCTGATATCCACCGGCTGGCGATCGAGTCTGACCGTGCCGCCGATGATATCGGCGATGACCTGTGCATCATTGGCGCGGGGGGCGCCGACGGCGCACCGGTCAATCGAGCAAGGCACCGCCATCCTCACGAATCAGCCTCCTTCCGTATGTTCCATGGGAGCATCGCCTTTCTAACGCACGAAGCTCAGCGGCGAGGCGCCGTGTGCCGCGTCCGCTGCAGCGCGTGTTAGGGGGCTGGCTTAAATTCTCGCAGGCTGTCAACCACCATTATGTAGTAGTCCATCCAATGAGTCGCAAAAAGGTGCAGCGTAACAGGATTTGTCTCCTCGACACCTATGTCCTGCAGCCAAGCACGCGCCCATGACATCCACCTTTGCTGTCCTGCTGGAGCGAGCAAATCGTTCAAATCTCGCATCGCAGTCCTGACCTCTGCCAGAAGGCTGGCCCCTTCATCGGGTGACGACGGAAAGACGTTGCTCTCTATGCGGTCCCTTACGGCGAGAAATCGCGGATTCTTTCGTTCCTCACCAATGAGTGCCATCAAGACCGCTGCCAGCCGATAAAGTCTCGTCTTGACCTCATACCGCGCGGTCGTTGCCGCATCGAGACGAAGGTCAAAGTCTTTGGCCGCATCTCCGGCTATCTTGTAGACGAACTCATTAAGGAGTGACTGCGCCAGCTCTGTCGCCTCGACCTTATGCTTCCTCTTCCAGAACATTCCGGCGAGTCTCCCTCTCCAGGGTCCCGCGACAAGAGTCTGACGCCCGCGCTCAGTTGCGGGCGCCAGCATCACGACAGCACTGCCAGCCGCGCGTCGGCTGCGGCGACTTGTCAGGCAGCTCACACCAAACGCAGTGCGAGTGCTACCCCTGCCCGTAAAAGTAGTCGAGTTCTCGCGGCCCAAAGCGATAAGGCGCCGCGGCCTCGAAGAACGCCTTGTGCGACTCACGAAACGCATGATAGGCCGCGATAGCTTGATCGGCCATAACGAGAACCTCCGTGAAAGTTCTGGCTGGGTTCCCGATCTGATGCAGCAACGGGTTTCGGCAGTCGAGAAACCTGAAGGCGTCCGCTACCATTGTCTCGGCCAGCTTCGTAATGTGTGCGGCGTCCGCCGAAATGTCCGCGCTGGGCGCCGTGAAGGGCAGAAACTTCCGGATACCCACGAGAATCCGGCCAGTCGAGATCTTGCGGTTGTAGAAAAACGAATCCTCGTTCGGCTTGAACAGTGGCGTCTTTCCGTCGGCCAGCTGACCCTTAAGGACTAATCGTTCCACCAACCGGGCCGCCTGAATGGCGAGGAAGTCAACAATGCCGGCATAGAGCACGAGAGCGCCGAGGCGGGTTGGTACATCCGAGGAGGCGGATGCTCTCTCTGCCATACGCATCGCCTCTTCGAGCTTCTGAATCTGCTGGTCTGTGTTGAGTTGGGCCATGCCGTCTATCTGAGCTGCCTAACGTCGTGGTTCAGCCGCGCGCCGCTTGCGGCGCGTCGACCTGCAACCACCTGTTAGCCGAACTATGGGGACCATGCCAGCTGCTTTACGATGTGGTTATAGGTAGGAACCTTGTTCATGTTGTTCCACCATTTGTCGTTCTTCCCCTCATACCACCACAACACATTCTCCTCGAACTGGCGCCCTCGCGTATCGGCATAGCAGCATCGAAACGCATAAACAAGTGTTCCTTCGGGAATCTCTTGATCCGGAATCTCGACTTCGAAATCGACGTTGAATGTCTGCTGCGGCCTGGCGACAAACTGGATGTCTTTTGAAATTGGAGGACTGGATAGAGGACGGCCTTCCCAGAAAAAGTGCTGTTCAAGGGAGATGAAACGCCCGTCACCCATGCCGCCGTTCTTCATGTCGACCTGACCGCGTAGCCTCAGACCGTCCCCTACTTTTTTGGAGTGGAGGGCCCATACTGCTGCGTCCCGTGAACCGTCCTTGAGCCGCCGCCGGTGGACCAGTGGGTTTCTCTGAGCGTCGTTCGCTGCGTTCATCCGAATTTTGCTCTCCTCACCGATCTCCCAAGGATTTAGATAAATCTCCGTAGGATATATATTTGGCCTCGTCGTAGCACGCTCGGCTCTGATAACCCTGACAAGTGTACAACCCCAATAGCGAGAATGCCAACCGCTGCCAGTGCGCTGATAAGTCGAATCCAATCCGCGGCTGTGAGAGACACTAGGACGTCGGACACGTACCTACTCCAAAGCGCAGAATAGTTGCACTGATGTTCGCATCGGGTCGCCTAACGCCCGCGGTCACCGGCCGGAGCGAGCAACGCGAGCCCCGGTCCGGTGCACTGCGAGGTTCGGCGCCCGGTGGCGGTGACCCACAAGGCCCAACGGTTGAGTTTCCGCCGCGAAGACTTGATTAGTTCTCCGGAAGGGAGATCGATTGTGCTACTTCCCATGTCTTTGCGCGTTCCCAAAGGACTTTCCCTCGGTCTGTTGCGCGATAATACTTGGGCTCAGCACCAGTGTCCGGTTTGTGAAGGTCTATCTTCTTGATGTAACCCCAAGCCACTAGATTGTTTGTGGTCCCGATCCGATCCGGGTCCTCGAACCAGGACATCGACCGACCTCCGGCCGCCGCAGCTTGAAAAACCTCGTACTCCTGTGGCGTCATCTCGGTTCCGCCGTCCAGTGATGACTGAGAAGACCGGTATCAGCAGATGTCCTTGCCAACGCACCGACCCATCGCTTGTGTGCCGAACTATTGAGTAGGCTGGTCAGCCTAGCTCGATCGACAACCTGCTAACGTTAGTAGGGGATTATACAGCAATTCCCGTCAGTTAGAAAGACTAAAGCCAGAAACAAGCCGATGACAAACACTGCAGCTCCTGTCAGCCTAAGCCTATTAGGGTAGCAAAGGATCTGGGCTTATTCCGAGTTCATCGGCCGGGCTGCGGACCCCTCTACCCCCTCGATTGAGGACATGGGTATATACCATCGTGGTGCTTACATCCCTGTGTCCGAGCAGCTCCTGAACTGTCCTGATGTCGTAGCCGTATTCCAGTAGATGCGTGGCGAAGGAATGGCGGGACGGGTAGACGTCAAACAACCACCCCTTCTGCGCGCGCAATTTTCTCCTCCAGCGCCTTGAGTTCCTTTCTCAGCGCGATCAGCATGCAGATCAGCATCGTTTCGAAGGGCTTCGCATTGCTGGCATAGGCGCCGGCCTGCATCTGGGTCTTCGGCGCGAGAAAGAGCTCGTCGAACACCTCCTGATCGTCTTTGCGCAGCGCCCGTCGAAACCGCTTCCACTCCTCTTTTTCCAGCTCCTGCAGGATCAGCATGTTGTACGTCGGCAGCGTCCTCCCCATCACCACACCTCTCTTCCATCCCCCGCTATGTTGTCATTGCTCAGAAAGTCCCCCCGCGTCATTGCGAGGAGCGACATCTCTCGCTTGTCATTGCGAGGCCGACGGAGTCGGCCGAAGCAATCTTGAGAGCGTTATACTTTTGACTAATACCATGAGCCAAAAAAACGGCCCGAAGGCCAAAGAGCACCACCAGGCTCTGAAGCGGCCAGAAGCGCCGGAATGTTCCAGCTCTTGGCACAGAACCTGCCAGCCACCGCACGCAGCACGCAGGACCGGCATACTCAGGGCATGATAACCACCATCCTTGAAGCCGCCTAACGGCTCGGCGTTCAGCAGCGGGAGCCGCGCCCGTAGGAGAAGCTAAAGGCAAAGGGGTGAATGAGGCTCAGCAAGCCTAAGAGCCGAGCGCGGGTCCTGTCCGCCTGCAACGCCTGGTTAGGCGTACCGCTTGGCAGAGCCTCTGCCTGCCCCTGGCGACCCCATGCCCTCACCCCATCAGGCTCCGATACGCCTCCTTGTTACGGACTCTCGTGATTCGCGGAGGCGTCTGCCTAGCCTTCGACCTGGGCGAGTCGGCTCCCTCAATCGAGCGTCACAAACACGGACGTCCGCGCTTGCTCATCAACCGCGCGACTCCGATGGCCCCGCCCCGTCGTATCCTCCGCGAAGAGAATCGCCCCTGGCCCAAAGCGACGGATGGTGCCGTCTCCGATTTCAATGTCCACCACCCCCGCGAGCATGAGGATCGCTTGTCGCCGAGGTGCCGGATGCCAGTCATAGTCATACTCGGGGCCGGTTTCTCGTAAGATGAGCCCCGTTGCCGGGATGAAGGCAGACAAGCGGCCAATAGGGCCGTGATCGGTCAAGGGAATCTCCAGATCCTCGAAGTGGGACTCTCCATCCGATCCTGTATACAGACGTGTCACTCGCATGGATGCTCCCCTCTGATAGCCGTGTCGTGTCGAAAACGCATCACAGCGGTACGCCTAACGGATGGCGGGTCAGCCGCCGCGAGCGAGCGAAGCGGTCGGCTGCACGCGCGGGTTAGGCGGCCACCTACGACAACATTTGAGCAACAGCACGTTCTACATGAATCCTAGTCGTATCTAAGAATGGAATCCCTCTATCGACTACATCCCGCAGGATCAATGGCAATTCCGTTCCGCCCAGAATCAAGCCTTGAATACCATCCTTCTTCTTAAACCGATCAACTATCGTCAGTAATTGCTCCCGTGTTTCGGGTAGAAAAACACCATTGACCAACTCGCCCATGTACTTGTCGTGAATGTAAGCTTGATCGTCCGGGGCAGGCACGCTCAGGGCAATCCCCTGTCTTGAGAAAACCTCGGGGTAGAATCGTCCTTGCATCGTAAAGCGCGTGCCAAACAGTCCCACTTTTCTCAGCCCCAAGGCTTGTGTGGCGTCGCAAGCGGCTTCCACAATGCTGACCAGCGGAATGGGGGACTGTCGTTGAAGATCGTCAAAAACAATGTGGGGCGTATTGGAAGCCAGTAACCCCAAGCCGGCTCCAGCTCGTGCCAGTTTCTTGATTTCATCCAGCAGATACTGGTTGACTTCCGCCAGTTGATTCGCGCCTATCAAATCCAGCATCATCTTCATGTTGATGCTGTTGATAAGGATCGGCGGATAGCTCCCGTCTCGCTTTTGTTCACGGTATGAGGCAATGATCAAACGATAATACTCGATGGTTGACTCTGGTGCAGTACCTCCAATGATTCCAATGGTCTTCAATCTGAACTCTCCAATAGAATGGCTTTTTACTCTTGATGCGGATGCCTAACGCTGGAATTGAGCCGCCGCCATCGACGCCCTCGTGAGCTTATAAGTGCCTTATCGCACAACCACAATCGAATCTCCTGCGTCGAGCTATTCCGGTCTCGGTGCCCGGCGCGAGCCGCAGAACGCACACCCGTCGCACCAACCTCAATCCTTGGGCAGTGACGATCATGAGAACCTCTGGTGGGTCTGAGTGTCCGTTGATCATTGCTCGCGGAGGCTTTCAATCCGACGCCGCCAGCCGACGGACGACCGCCTCGGTCTCGTTCGCGAGCCGTGCGATCAGGTTAGCGGCCGATTGGCGGCGCGCCAAACGGACACCTTGGCCCGCCCAGAGCGACAAATACTCCCCTCGGCCCTGCTTGGCGGCTGCATTCCGGAGCGGCCGTGTCAGCGCATTCTGGAGCGGGTATGGGAGAATGGCCCCTAAGGCGGCGGCGCGGTCGACTTCCATCATAAAGCGGTTGACGATTCCCCGTGCCGGGCGACCGGAGAAGGCCCGCGTCAGGCGTGTCTCATGTTCGCACGCTGCGAGAATTGCCTCCTTGTGCGCTTCTGGGACGCCAGCCTCATCGCAGGTCAGGAAGGCTGTGCCCATTTGCACGGCGCTCGCACCAAGGGCCAGCGCCGCTGCAATTCCACGACCGTCCATAATACCGCCCGACGCGATCACAGGTACTGTTACCGCGTCGGCTACCTGCGGCACAAGCGCCATAGTCCCGACCATCGCCGCGTCGAAGTCGGCCGCGAACGTACCCCGATGAGCGCCCGCTTCGCTTCCCTGGGCAACTACGGCATGAACACCCGCCGCCTCAAGCTTTCTTCCCTCCTCGACCGTCGTCGCCGTACCGATCAGGAACATGCCGCGAGCCTTTATCGCCTCGATGGCACTCGCTGGCAGAATGCCAAAGGTGAAGCTGAATACAGACGCCCCGCTCTCAAGAGCCGCTGCAAGCTGTTCGCTGAACGGGTCACCAGCCAACACCGGGAGGGTGGGCGGCGGCAAACCAAGCTCCGCGTGGAAAGGAGACAAGAGCTGAAGCGCAGGGCCAGCGTCCCTCGGCTTATCGGGCGCGCGTAGTGGAGCGAAGAGGTTGATCCCAAAGGGCCTGGATGTCCGCGCTCGCAGCTCCCGCGAGACCTCGATAATTTGGGGTGGCGTCAAATAGGCTGCCCCGATGAAGCCTAGTGCTCCAGCCTCGCAGACGGCGGCCACGAGCTCCACTGTCGTCGCACCGCCCGCCATTGGTGCCTGGATGATTGGATGGGTTAATCTCAGCCGCCGCGTCAGGACCGTCTGGAACGGCACATACCACCTCCTAAGAGTTATAGGCATGAACAATGAGTTAATGTTAGTAACGCTAGCTCCCGATTCATGGTAAGCCGCGCGTAGCCGCCGAACGAATAAACTCAGCCGTCGTAGGCGGTCGGCTGCAGCGCTTTGTTGGGCGGCCTACCCAGTGCTGATCACGGGCTTCCGAGTATGGCTTCGGCATCGATCACGATCTCGACAATGTCTCCGACAACGATGCCACCTCGATCGAGGGTGGCGTTCCAACTCACCCCAAAATCTTGGCGATTTATCTTTGTTTCCGCCACGAAACCTGCCCGGGTCCTCGGTCCTTTGTCGATGCCACCCTCCCACCAGGGTGTCTCCCACTGCCCTAAGTACCTCACCCTCAACGCAGTCGCCCGAGTAACTCCCCGTATCGTCAGGTCACCGGTGAGCGTGTAGTCATGATCGCCGATGAGTGCAACCTCATTGCCCTTGAATATGATCTCGGGATAGCGCTCGACATCCAGGAAGTCCGCACTACGCAGGTGGGTGTCCCGATCCGGCTCACCCGTCCAGATGCCCTTCGCCTCGATTGTCACCGCGACGGCAGAAGAACACGGATTGGCGGGATCAAACGTGAGTGTGCCGTGGATATTCTTGAAGTGGCCACGCACATAGGTGACCATCATGTGCCGCACACAAAACTCAGCGGCGGTATGTCCAGGCTCGAACGTCCACTTTCCCATCGTGCCGGCTCCTTTCGCGTCACACCGAGGTCATCACTCCTGTGATGCCTAACGCTCCGCTTCAGCCGCCGCCCGCGAGAAGCACACAACCAACCCGCAGCAAAGAACGATGAGAAGCACGCTATCGGGCGGGCGGCTGCAAGCGGTTGTTAGGCCGCCGCGTCTTAATACCCAAAGATTGAAACTGAGCCAGGTCTAGTGCCCGGTTGTGAGAACGACTCGAAACTGTGCCTTGCCGCTCATCATGCGCTCGTAGGCCTCGGTTACACGCTCCAGCGGGAAGACTTCATTCATAGACCGCACGCCGGTGAGCACACTGAAGGAGAGCGTATCCTGCGAATCGATCGACGTACCGGAAGGCCAGCCCACGATCGACCGGCGTCCCATGATGAGCAAAATTGCGGGCACTTCGAGCGGCTCAGCAGGAGCGCCGAGGATTATCAACTTCCCGTTGACGCCCAGACCGGCCAGGACCGCACTCATCGCTTTGCCGCTCGTCACGGTTGCGAGGATGACCCTGGCGCCACCCAACTTGAGCAGTTCCGCTGCAGGATCCTGCGCCTGACTATCAATGTAATGCTGCGCGCCAAGCTTCCTGGCCAGCGACTCCTTGTCCCTCCCTCGTGCGATGGCAACGGTCTTAAAACCCATCTTCGCGGCGAACTGAACGCCCAGATGGCCGAGTCCACCCACCCCGAGTACGGCGACGACATCCCCGGGCCGCGCGCCGCTGTTCCGGAGAGAGTTGAAAGTGGTGATCCCGGCACACATCAGCGGCCCTGCCTCTACGGCTGAAAGCTCGTCGGGGATCAGCGCCAGCGCTCCGGCGGGAGCGATGATGTAGTCGGCGTAGCCGCCGTCGTACGTGATACCGGGCACTTGGGCGGCGATTTGGCAGGTCACGAAGTCACCGCGACGGCAAGAATCGCAGTACCCGCAGTGTCCGCCGTACCAGCCGACTCCGACCCGTTGGCCTGGTGTCCAACCGGCGACGCCTGTGCCGACCGCATCAATGATTCCGGCGATCTCATGTCCTGGAACTCGCGGGTACTGGATGCCCGGAAAGATTCCCTCCTTTGTAAACGAGTCGCTGTGGCAGATGCCACAGGCCTCGACCTTGATCCGCACCGATCCGGCGCCGGGCTCTGGGATTTTCCGTTCAACGGGTTCAAAGGGGCCATTCGGGTGAGAGACCTGCACGACACGCATCCTCGACATACTTCCTCCAATCGTATTCTTCATCACGCGTTGCACCGCCGCGGAGCGGTTTAGCTCAATACCCGTATCACATGCCGCACACTCCGCGCGCTGCGGCCTAATGCCCTGCGTGAGCTGCCGGGCACAGCGGCGTGCAGCGCCGCTGTCGACCGGTCAGCTCGACGCAGATGTTAGAAGGCGTATCAAGGCTGCGCATCGACGCTTAGCTACCTTCACCACGACCGCCGCCGCTTCGTGAACCCAACACGGTAAGGTAACGCTCTAAAGCGCGATGTCAGAAGGGCTCGACTTGGATACGTTTTCCAGCAAGTCGCGTTTCAGACGCGCGCTCCTCCTTGCCGTTCAGATCGAGTACGCTCACCTTGGCCACACCCGTGAACTCGTTATCGCCAGGGCCCTGGATAATGTGTATCCGGGTCTTATTGCTTCCGATCCACTTTCCGTCTTGATCGAATCGAAACGCGATATAGGTAGCATCAAACTCCCTGTCGCCGACGCGCTTCCAGGCACCATGCGCGCCACTGAGTACCGGATGCGTATCCCCGCTTCGAAAGAAAGTACCATCCGACGAAAAGGTAAGAAGATTCTTCCCCACACCACCTGGGCGACTGGCTGACACGAGCCACGCCCCCACCAGTCCTCGGGTACTTTCGCCGGCAGCATCGTGACGGGTGACCGTCGACCCCGCAGACACGCAGCCGGCAACGACTACAGCAGTTAGTAGACTCAGCAGAGTAGATCTAATCTTGAACATACCTTTCCTCTTTAATGTAGTTGCCCCACCCCCTCCCGGCCCCTTCTTTCGTCACGCTTGCTCCTCCTGCCTTCTAACGATTCCCAAGCTCAGCGGCGCCCCACTGCCCAACACCCCATCGCTCCCGAAGCCACCCGAGCGAGAACGGTGACCAAAGTAGAGAGCGCGTGGGGCGTCGGCCGCAGCGAGATGTTAGGCCCCGGGCCGAAGAACAGCCCGTTCACTAGGCAACCTCCGGTTCAAGCACGAGCTTTGTGCCCACGGTCTTGCGAACGTACCCTGTAGCTCGACGCACCAACGCGCCGAACACGCGTACCGCGAGGTAGTAGAGAATCCGCGGGCGGAAACCCGTCTCCTCCAGAAGCCGCAGGAAACACTGATCGGCCTGCCTGCGCGTCAGGGGCAGGCCGTCAGGAACGAACTGGTAGAGCGCGTCGTGAACCAGGGAAGCATAGAAGGTCTTCGGCCTGCCGGTGCGCGAGTCCACTACACCCTCGGGTGTCCCGAGCAGGATGTCGAACAGGCAAAACTTGGGTGAGCAGCCGTTCCACGCATAGCCCCGCATGACTGTGAACCGACCGCCTTTCGCGAGGACCAAGCGAACGACGCCGGTCTTGTCCTTGAAGGCAACATCCTCCTTGATCTCGAGGCCGGATTCCCAAGTGAAGTGCTGATCCAGCACGTACAACCACCGGACGCTGTTCTCACAGAAGGCCATCGGCCTGGGACTCTTCGCCCTTCTCCCCTACTTACAGGTGCTGAACCACCGGGGCCTAACTATTGAGTATACTGGTCAGTATAACCCAGGCTCATGACAGTATAGCGGGGATGCTGACCCTTTAATGCCGAAGGCGATTTTATTGCGATTTCCATATCTTAGCAAGACTATCTTAAACACCTAGACCGGTCAAACACTGCAGCTATGGTCAGTATAGCACCTCAGGGTGCGCGGCCATCGGGAGGGAGGGCCAAGCCATTGACCGGGCTGCGAACACCGCGGCCTCTACGGTTGAGCACATGAGTGTAGATCATGGTGGTGCTCACATCTCTGTGCCCCAGGAGTCCTGAACTGTCCTAATGTCATAGCCATCTTCCAACAGGTGCGTGGCAAAGGAGTGCCGAAGAGTATGACAGCTTGCAGATGTATGAAAAGAGCCTCCTTAGTGTCCTACCCATGACGGCGCCTCCTTGGTGTCACCTTGATACTGGTATCGAGACTTGCCAGCACGTTCATCCCCTTGACCGGTTTTTCGAGGTAGAGCGTAGAGGCCTCCAGCTTGATCACCTTATCGGCCATGGCCATCAAGGCATCCAGCAGCCCGTCCCGGTCGGGGAGGCGCACGGCGGGAGCGGGACAGACCACCAGCACGAGCGAGCCTGCATCGGCCAGTGCCCGCAGGTGCACCCCCGCCTTCCTGAAGATCCGCCAGGCCTCCCGAAGCTCCACGTCTTCATCGTAGAGGTTGTCCAGAAAGCCGGAGGCGACCAGGACTCTGGAGGCATAGGTCTTCAAGGCTTGGGAGATGCGCTCGGTGATGAGGGCTTCGAGTTGATGGACGGTGAAGGTCCTCGAGACATGAATGCGGTCGAGCAGCTCTTCGGGTGGCCGGTTCAGCCGTGTCGCGACCTCAGCAATCAGGAAGGGATTGAAAGCGTTGGCAGAGTCGATGAAGACGACATGCTGCCCGGAGGCGAGTAGCGAGGCGACCGCCCGCAGGGAATAGGTGAGGATGGCCTGGCTGCCGTAGAGCAGGACGAGGCCGCCCCGCGCCCTCCACCGGTTGAGGGAGAGGGTGAATTGAGAAAAGAAGAGCCTGGGAGGCGGAACCCGTTCCATAACTAAATCCTGCGAAAGACACCGATGACCTTTCCTAGAATTCGGAAGCGTTTCCCTTCCCCGATCGGGATGGGAGCGAAGCGCTCGTTTTCAGGTTTGAGGACCACCACCTTGCCCTTCACCTGGAAGCGCTTGACTGTGACCTCGTCATCGACCATCGCCACCACGATCTCGCCGGGGAGCGCCTCACGCTGCACCTTCACAAGCACGAGGTCACCATCAACGATGTGGGCGTCTCGCATGCTGTCTCCCTGGACCTTTAGCAGGAAGGTCTCCCCGCCTCCGGTCCACTCCCGGGGGAGCGGGTAACTGGTCTCGATGTTCTCCTCGGACAGGACCGGTTTGCCGGCGGCCACCCGACCGAGCAGCGGCGTCAGGGCGGCGCGTTGCTCCTGACGCAGCTCGATAGCCCGCGACCGCTTGCGCCCGCGCGTGAGATACCCGGCCCGCTCGAGACGGTCGAGGTGGTACTGGACCCCCCGGAGATAGATCTTCAGGTGTTGGGCAATTTCGCGCAGCGTCGGGGCAGAGCCATGCCTGACTTTATAGTCCGCAATGAACCTGAGGATCTGCCGCTGCCGCTCCGTCAGTTCCATCAGATCGTCCTACCCATTCTCCCTTCCTTCTCCCCTTATTTAATATTATACATTTGACTAACCACGTCAAGAAAAAAATTTCACTTAAGGCTTCGGCAGCTGGAGCGCCTGGCTCTTATGACGGTCACATGCAACCAACACGAAAACGCCTTAGCGATGGACAGCCCGCCGGTTCTGTGATAGGAAACCCCTGTTCATATTTGAGGAAGAGGATTGGGATCTGCATTCCTTAGGGTCGCCAGTCCTCCTTACCCGTCCCTCCCCTCAACCTCACCTTCTCCCCTGTGGGGTGTAGAGACCGGAGTCAAGGGTAACAGGTGTACCGGAGACATGGGTAACAGGTTCACGGTTGCCTCCGGGGATCGATCTGGGTGATGCGGTGTTGACAGAACCACACGTCGAGGACGCCATCCGTTAAGGTTGGCTGCAGCTCCACCGGGTCCCGCCGAAGGCCTTCGGGACCCGCAGAGTGCGCCCCTGGAGTGCGGCTAACACAAGGTCGGTAGGCGACAATGGCGCAGCACAAGTTTCTGCTGGACGAGAAGGATCTTCCGACCCGCTGGTACAACATCCAGGCGGATCTGCCGTTCCCTCTGCCACCGGTGATTCACCCGGGGACGAAGCGACCGATTGGTCCCCAGGACCTGGCGCCCCTGTTTTCCTTGGAGGTCAGCAAGCAGGAGGTCAGCAAGGAGCGCTGGATCGACATCCCGGAGGAGGTGCAAGAGGTCTATAAGCTCTGGCGCCCATCCCCTCTCTACCGGGCCATCCGGCTCGAGCAGGCTCTCGACACCCCGGCCCACATCTACTACAAGTGGGAGGGGGTCAGCCCGGCCGGCAGTCACAAGCCGAACAGCGCGGTGGCGCAGGCATTCTTCAATAAGCAGGAAGGGGTGAAGCGGATCACGACGGAGACCGGAGCGGGGCAGTGGGGCAGCGCCCTGGCGATGAGCTGCAACTTCTTCGGCATCGAATGCAAGGTGTACATGGTGAAGGTGAGCTACCAGCAGAAGCCCCACCGCCGCGTGCTCATGGAGAGCTGGGGGGCCACGGTGGTCCCCAGCCCGAGTCGGGAGACCGCTGCGGGCCGGGCCGCTCTCGCCAAAGATCCCGACTCGCCGGGAAGCCTCGGGATGGCGATCAGCGAGGCGGTCGAGGAGGCGGGAGGGAGAGAGGACACCAAGTACGCCTTGGGGAGCGTCCTCAACCATGTCCTGCTCCACCAGACGGTCATCGGGGTGGAAACACAACAACAGTTCGAGCTGGCCGGGGAGTCCCCGGACATCCTCGTGGGGTGCGTCGGCGGCGGCTCGAGCTTCGCGGGATTCACCTTTCCCTTTCTCCGGGACAAGCTCTCGGGCAAGAACGCGAAGCTCCGGGTCATCGCCGTGGAGCCGATGGCCTGTCCCAGCCTGACAAAAGGTGCCTATGTCTACGACTTCGGGGACTCCGCCGGAACCACTCCGCTTCTCAAGATGTACACCCTCGGCCACTCCTTCATTCCCGCGCCGATCCACGCGGGTGGCCTGCGGTACCACGGGATGGCTCCCCTGGTCTGCGCGCTCTACGATCACCGGGTGATCGAGGCCGTGGCCGTCCACCAGCTTGCCACCTTCGATGCTGCCCTTCAGTTCGCCAGGACCGAAGGGATCCTGTCCGCCCCCGAGCCCGCCCATGCCATCCGGGTGGTCATCGACGAGGCCCTCAGGTGCAAGGAGTCGGGTGAGCGAAAGGTCATCGGCTTCGTCCTGTGCGGTCACGGCCACTTTGACCTGGGGGCCTACGACGCCTATATGCAGGGGAACCTACGGGACTTCGAATACCCGGATGCAAAGATCCGGGAGGCCTTGGCGGCGCTCCCGGAGGTCGAGTAGGAGAGGAGAGCGTCTTGACGCGATGCCGACCCCGTCTCCCTGCCGACGGCTCAGCTCCAGATGATCCGCCGGCCGGTACGGGCGGTTGGTCCTATTTACCAACACCACGTGAACCTACACAACTCAGGGCGAGACACAACAACCAGGAAGGAGGCCTACGATGCCAAAGTATGTGATCGAGCGCGACATCCCGGGAGCAGGGAAGCTTTCGCCCAAAGACCTTCAGGCTATCTCGCAGAAGTCATGCGGAGTACTCGGCAAGCTGGGGCCACAAATCCAATGGGTCCAGAGTTACGTCACTGATGATAAGATCTACTGCGTGTACATCGCGCCGAACGCGGAGATGGTGCACGAACACGCCAGACAAGGTGGCTTTCCGGCGAACCGCGTGTCGGAGATAAAGTCGGTGATCGATCCGACGACCGCAGAGGGGTGATCACTCAGAGATCCCAGTTAAACCCCGCGTGGCTCGAAAACCAATCCCAACACGCGTCAGGAGGAAAATTGGAGGAAACGATGAGAAGCGGCAAGACGATTCGTCCCTACTCCCTCAGAGCAGGATGGCTGTGCTCCCTCATCCTGCTCGACCCAAAGGGCGAGGTGAGCGTCCTCTATGGCGCCTGGGCCCTGCCTCTGACGTATTTGATCGACCGGGAAGGGGTTATCATCGCACGAGCCTTCGGGCCACGGCCTTGGGCGGGCCAGCAGGCGAAGGCGCTCATGACGCGGCTGCTTAGTCCTCATAACTCTTGAGAGCGAGGGCAGAGCGCATCTGACTAAGATAGCCGTGGATCCGGCCTGTTGATTTCTCTCGACTTATTTTTCCAGTGGGAGGTCTGGCCGGTTGCCCCATTCCGCCCAGGAGCCGTCGTAGCCTCTGACCTTTGGATAACCTAGGAGCCTGAGCGTGAAATAGGTATGGGCGGAGCGGACGAGATTCTGGCAGTAGACGACAACTTCTTCACCGGGGGTGATCCCTGCCGACTCGAAAAACCTTTTTAGCTCCTCAGGCGCTTTAAAGGTTTTGATCCCCTCATCTTTTACTGTCGTGATTGCTCCCTGATTCAAGCTCTCGAGCCACTGGATATTGACAGCGCCGGGGATGTGTCCTCCTCGGAAGGCCCTTACATCCTCTCCGCTGTATTCAGCGGGCGCGCGGGCGTCAAGGATTTTCACGCTGGGGTCCTTGAGGTGGGCTAAGATCCAGTCGGCCGTCGCCACCTTGTTTGGATCGGGACGGGCTTTGAATTGGACCGGTCGGACCTTGAGGACCTTCTTCGTGATCGGTCGTTTTTCCTTGACCCATTTCTGCCATCCCCCGTCAAGTAGTCGAGAGTCGGGATGGCCGAGATAATCGAGGATGAAAAACAGCCGCGCAGCCCAGAGGCCTCCCGTATCATCGTAGGCCACCACGATGGTTTCATCCGTGATCCCCACCCGCCCAAGCACCTTTGCGAGCTCGTCAAGGGGCGGAAGCTTCCCGGGAATCCCTTCTCTGAGGGCAAACGTCTGGTCTACATCGAAGTGAATGGCTCGGGGGATGTGCCCCTCTCCATAGTTCTCCAGGCGCCTCACGTCGATGAGCCGCAGCTTGGGGTTGTTGAGGTTCCTGGCAAGCCAGCTCGTATCGACGAGGACCCTGCCGTTAGGGTAGCCACCTTCCGAAGACTGTGGAGGCCCTGCCCCCGAAGCCTCCCCTAAGAGAGATTTGATCACATTCCTGCCATCGGCGCTATCCCAATTCCTCGCTCCGATGGCGCGCCCGACCAGGTTCCCATTCCGGTCCACGAGATACACCGTTGGCGTCGCAAAGACGTGGTAGGTGCTCGTGACCTTCCCATCCTCGTCCAGGAGCACGGGCGCGGTGTAGCCCCGCTCCTTCACCACCTGCTGGACGGTCTCTTTTTTCTCCCTGATATCGATGAGGACGGCTTCGAATCCCTGCCCTTTGAATTCACCGTCGAGCTTGTTGATGGAAGGCAACTCCTTCCGGCAGTGAGGTCACCACGAGGCCCAGAAGTAGAGCATGACGCCCTTGTCCCTCAGACTTTCTAGGGCCACCGGTTTCCCCTGAAGGTCCGCAAGGGAGAAAGAGGGAGCAGGAACCTTCCCTTCGATCTTTTCCAGCCCCAATGCCGCTAAGTTATCGACAGCGGCCGAGACGGCGATACTACTCGCTCCGAAAGAAAAAATGAGAAGGCCTTGAAGAAGCCAGTAGAGCATCTTTCGATCCTTAAGCGACCAAGCCATGATCCTCCTCATCAGCCGGCAACATTCTGTTTCCTTCTGCCTCCCCAGAGGGTTGGTCCTATCAGTTTCGTCCTATCCGACAAAAGATTATTGAAACTCGCCCCTTTCCCGGCTTGCTCTCACGATTGCGCCGACGGTCTTTTTTCTTGACCCGTGGGATACTGTCATGGTATCAAAAAACGGTAGGAAAAAATAGGTTGACCAAACCATAAACCCTATACGGAGGTGATATATGCAAAAACTTGCGCTACTGGGCATCCTGGCGCTAACGGTTGGGCTCGTGGCATCTACTAGCCCCGCTGCTTTGGCGGGCCCGCCCTCCGGCTTCGGCCTCCATCTCGATGCCAAAGCAGGCTGCGTGGTCGGGAGTGCGAACCATCACTACATCAAAAAGGTCAATGACGATACGCTGGTCGGGATCCTCTACGAGTCCGAGGCGGATGACGCCGTGCCTGTGGCCGTGGAGCTGATCGTGACTAAGTCTGGTTACGCCAAGCTGCCGGCCAAGGTGAAGAAGCTATATCACTCCCACAAGCCCGAAGTGGATAGGGGCGAGATAAATCTCCCCGGGATGTCACCCGAGGACGTGAAGAAGACCTTGGAGTTCGTCTCGACGACGTACGGCAGGGTGATCACCTTTGATCAGATGACCAAGAGTCCCGAATTGAAAGCGGTCGGGCATGCCCATTAAAGGCTAGCAGGGGCAGCTTATGGGATGGGCGATCTTTGCAAAGGTCGCCCATCTTTTTTGGAGCGAATTTTCTTGCACGCGCATAGAGGCGGCGGGAGAGAAACTACTTCTAGGAAGGGACTTGGAGGCCGATTTGACCACCTTTTCGGGGAAATAGGCGTCCACGGTGATGATGGCGCATGAGGCAAAACTCAGCAGAGCGCTCAGGGTGGAAAGCAAGAGGCAGTCTTTGTACCTGCGCATCCCTTTCCTCCTTTTTGCTAATCTCTTAGCCGGCGAGCTGGTTCTGGCTTCGGTTTAGCTGAAGCGTTGATTCGCTCGATCGCCTTCCCGATACTCTCGAAAACGTAAGAACAACCCTACGCAAGGGGAGTCTAGGTTGGCAAGCGAATCTGCCCTCAGCATCACTCGAGCTGCTCCCATGGCAGATAGACCAACACAATCTCGGTGATTCTCATAGACAGGGAACAGGTAGGCGTGATCCCACCAAGAAGAAGGTGAGCCTGCCAGGAAAGCTCAAGAACGTGATTGAGCCAACGGGGTCTCACGAACTCAGCCTGTGTATGTTTGCGAAGGGAGGTAACGATGAAGGGTAGGTTCCAGCCTTGGAGCCGTTGGCTAGTATCAATCGCTTTCATGTTCGGTCTGTGGCTGGCCGTTGCCGCGCATCTGGAGGCCCAATCTCGATTAGAGGGGGACGGCCGCGTGTTGGGGGTGGACGAGCCAAACCGCATGCTGTTCCTGGCGCACGGCCCTATCCCTGGCTTCATGCCTACTCCTATGCGGCACGGCTTTGCCGTGCACCGGGTCGAGCTGCTTCGGGGACTCAAGAAGGGTGATATGGTCCACTTTGTTCTGGAGGTCCAGAACGACATCCTCGGCATTTCTAGCATCGAGCAGGTCGGAGATGACAAGTGACCGGTCCGGCAGCCTTGGCACCAGGGGAAAAGGCCGCCAAGAGTGGGGCTTTTTCTCAGCGGTAATTACGCCTCGCCCAGCCTTGGGCTGCAGGAGCAGCCGTGTTTGCGCCCTGTTAATTGGCAGTCACTTCTTGTTAGCTGCCAGGCTCTCTGGGGGAAAGCGAACCAAGCGAGGTTCGGGCTTACCCACCGCCGAGGTTGGAAATAGACTCCGAGAACGAGGAATTCAGTCCAGCTGAGAGGGAAGCAGAGATGAAATCGACCAAACTGGGTTCCAAGCTGACTATCGAGTGCTCGCCCAATGGCCCTTACATCGTGAGCAATCTGGAGAGCCTTCAGAATTCAAAAGGCGACAGGATTCCCACAAAACCTGTCATTGCGCTCTGCCGCTGTGGCGCATCAGCCAAAAAACCGTTCTGCGACGGCACACATAGCAAGATCGGTTTTTCCAGCGAGAAGCTTTCGGAAAGCGGTAACGATCGCCGCCGGGATTACGCGGGGAGGAAGATCACGATTCACGACAACCGGTCGATCTGTTCTCATGCGGGGTTCTGTACAGATCGGCTGAACTCGGTATTTCGTCTCAAGGCTGAACCTTGGATCGACCCAGACGCCGCCCCAGTGGAAGAGATCATCGAAACCATCAAGAAATGTCCGTCTGGGGCATTGAGTTACTTGGTCGATGGGATTGAGTACAGGGACCAAGATCGAGAACCGATAGTCATGGTGTCGAGAGACGGGCCATATTGCATAACCGGAGGCATAGAATTGACGGACGAGCCTCGAGCGGCGGGTGCCTCCGAAGAGCATTACACGCTTTGTCGCTGTGGGGCGTCAAGAAACAAGCCATTCTGTGACGGTACTCATTGGCATATCGGGTTCAAGGACGAGAAGAATTGAGGTCGGAAGTGGGCCCCGCTCCCGAGGTAGCAAACCATCTGCAGGATCTAAACGCGGTTAGTGCTCGGATCAACATGTCGGCGCTACGCCCCCCGCACAGGTGAGGAGGCGCTTATGCCGGGCTTCGAACCCCAAGACCCAGACTTCGAGGCGCGCGTGCGCAGAAGCTTCGCGCGGCAGAAGGTGATGCAGTTGATCGCCGCGAATCTGACCAAGGTATCCCCGGGCGAGGTCGAGATCGAGCTTCCGTTCCGGGCGGACCTGACCCAGCAGCATGGCTTCCTCCACGCGGGCATTGTCACAGCCATCGTGGACACCGCCTGCGGCTACGCGGCGATGACCCTCATGCCGGGGGATGCGGGCGTGCTGACCATCGAGTACAAGGTCAATTTCATCTCCCCCGCCATGGGCAAGCTGATGATCGCACGGGGGCACGTGACCAAGCCGGGACGGACCGTCACGGTGTGCGCGGGCGATGTCTTTGCGCTGAGCGATGGGAAGGAGAAGCTGGTCGCCACCATGCTCGGCACCATGATGACGCGCCATGATCGTGAGGAGTTGTCGGGCTAGGCAAGAGCCTGAAGTGCGCGCCTTCTGACATCGCGCTCCAGCCGGCGCGCTTTACTCTGTGTAGGCCTGAACCTAGCCGTTAGCCGGCCCAAGAAAGTCAGCGTTAACCCAGGCACTGAGAAGCAGAACGGAGGGGGCAATAGAATGGAAAAGGCGACGTTTGCCGCAGGCTGCTTCTGGGGAGTAGAAGCGGCGTTTCGACAAGTGAAGGGAGTGGTATCCACGACGGTCGGATACACCGGAGGATCGTTTAAAGACCCGACCTATAAAGATGTCTGCTCGGGAAAGACTGGACATGCCGAAGCAGTGGAAGTGGAATACGATCCGTCCCAGGTTTCTTATGAGGAGTTTCTGACCGTGCTATGGGAAATCCACGATCCCACGACGCTGAATCGGCAGGGTCCAGATGTCGGCACGCAGTACAGGTCTGCAATTTTTTACCACACTCCAGAGCAGAAGGCTGCGGCGATCGCATCAAAGGAGAAGCTCCAGCACAGTGGCCGATACAAAAATCTAGTTGTGACGGAGATCACGCCCGCGTCGCAATTCTACCGGGCGGAGGAGTATCATCAGCAGTATCTTGAGAAGCGTGGAGGGGCCGGGCACACGATGAGATGAAAGAGGTGTGAAGGGAACTGATGAAGGTCGAGAGCTGGGATGTTGAGCGAGATGGGCCACTCTCGGAGACGGCACTGAGGCAGAAATTGCAACAGCGGGTCACAGGGCAAAATCCTCAACTTTCACCTGGTACAGTTTTGCGGGGCGGGTCAAATGTGCGCATGACTAACATTGGGAGTGGTACAACAATTGGGGGCAGGTCACGAGCGCAGGGGCCGACTGGATCGCGAGCGCGACCAGGAGGGAGACACCCGTCCGCTGCCTTGCCATGGGTACACTGGGTCTAGGGCCCAGCCCCCGCTGACCCTCAGCCCTCAACTAATGTGAGTGTGAGTTAGGTCACCGAAAGATGGGCCATTCATAGGCTATGTCACAGGCTTTGTCAATTCGTATTATGTGTGGAGCCTCGCGGGGCTCGTGTTTCCCACTCCCTGTGCTTCGGAAGGGCGCGAGTTTCTGACCGGCGGATCTGTCCAAACGGGGGGCGATTTGGGTAGCATCGGCGGTCCACGTTCACTCGACGCGGGCGAGGGTGTAGACGGCGACCTCGGCGGCGCCTGCGGCGAGCAGGGCCTTCGCGCATTCGTTGACGGTGGCGCCGGTGGTGAAGACATCGTCAATGAGGAGGAGCCTGCGGCTCTCCACCTGATCAGGCCGCGCGACTCGGAAGGCCCCCTTGACATTTTCCTCCCGCTCGCGCCGGCCCCCGCTTTGGGCCTCAGTGGCGCGGACCCGACGCAGCAAGCGGTGGGCGACGCGAAGTCCGAACCCTCTCCCGACTTCTTTCGCCAGGAGCGCCGCCTGGTTGAAGCCCCGCGCCTGCTCCCGGCTTGGATGAAGCGGGACTGGGATCAGCAAGTCGAACTCGCAGGGATCAAACAGCCTTTCTGCCGCATCGACCATCAGGCGACTGAGATGACGCGCGAGCGACTGGCGGCCGCCGTACTTGAACAACAGGATTGCCTGGCGCATCGTCCCGCCCGGTTCATACAGTGCGGCAGCACGCGCCATGGCGAAGGCCGGAGGCCGTTCCCGGCAGGGTCCGCAGAGATGGGCAGGGCTCTCTTCAAGGGCCCGGGGCGAGACGAATGGTCTGCCGCAGCAGGGGCCAGAACGGTTGAGGGACGGACCGAACCTGATGCCAGCAGCGGCCGCAAATGAGGGAGCGGCGGGCGGCGTCCAGCGGCCGCTGACAAACTCGGCAGGGGGAGGGAAAGATAAGATGAAGGAAGGCTGCCAGTAGCTCTTTCATCGGAGGGGTGAAGAATCGATGAGGGCCTCAGCCTAAAGGGGAACCGAGGGGGGAAAGCTGCCTATGACTATGAGTGAAGGTGGTGCTGGCGGTTCTGCTGCCGACCCTCTTGGAGGTCATCCACCACGCTGCGCCACTGGCCGCAGGAGAAGTCGCGATCCAGCAACGCGGCTGGGTGGCTGTCGCAAAGAAAGCAGCGAAACTGGCTGAGGTGTGAGGAGCTCAGGCCTTGCGCTGCTCCTCCTCCTCCTGGCAGGCGATACAGAATCGGGCGAAGGGCAGCGCCTCGAGCCGTTTCTGGCCGATAGTCTCGCCGCACCGTTCGCACAGCCCGTACTTCTTCAGCCGCATCTTCTCCAGGGCGGCGTCCACCTGTTTTAGCAACTGGCGCTCCGCATCGCCGATGGAGAGCAGAAACTCCTTGGTGTAGGCCGTCGTGGCCTGATCAGCAATGTCCTGGATGCCGTCAGTGCCGCTCTCCAGGTTGTTTGCGTGCTTCTCTCGCACTTCGTTGACTAATGACCGCCGCTTTTGCAGCAGCTTTTGCTTCAGCCGCTCCAGCATCGCTGCCCTCATCGGCATCACCATCACCTCCAGTCCTGGGTATCAGTCCAGCCTTTACGCCCCCGCTCGTGCAGAAGAGCTCCCAGCCGATTTGAACGATCTCGGACGCCAGGCTCTTCTTTTCGGACAGCAGCCCCAGTCAGCCCGCAGCGAAGCCCCAATAAAAAAGAAGCGGGGCTTTTATGCCCTCCGCCTCTCGGGTGTTCGCCTCGTTGCTGCGCTTTCATCTCGAAGGGCCCTCGGATACAAGCCGGACCAACTCCGCTTTCGGAGCGTCGGCCCATAGGCCCTCTAGATCATAGTACAGCCGCGTCTCTTCGTCGAAAATATGAATGATGACGTCGCTGTAGTCAAGCAAAATCCAACGCGCTTCCAGGTCGCCCTCTCGGTGCAGCATCCGGACCCGTTCCTCTCGAAGCCGCTCCTCGATCCGTTCGGCGATGGCGCGCACCTGCCGGATCGAAGGGACACTTGCAATGAGGAAATGGTCGGTGAAGGAGCAGAGGCCACGCAAGTCCAGGTGGACTAGAGAGGTCGGCTTTACCTCGGAGGCCGCTGCTGCTGCAAGCCCCAACAGCGTCTCGGTGTCGATCTGCCCCCGCTCTCCCCGTGACAACGCGCGTCTCACCGCTGCGTATCGGCCACTTTCCGCCCCGGCTGATAGAGGCGGTTCTTGCCCATGTAGGCGGCGACGGTGTCGGTGACCAGATACCGGATGCTCCTCCCCTCCTTTACGAGTTGCCGGATCTCGCTGGAGGAGATATCCAGAGAGACCACTTCGACCAGCAGGACCAGGCGAGGTTCATAGCGCCGTCTCGCGATCTGAGACGTGATTTCGGAGATCTTCAGGTACTTCAATCGGGGGTCCCCCAGGAGCTGCTGCTGCTCCGGCGTCATCGAGCGCTCCACCTCGTCAAGCCGCCAGCCGGGCCGGGCGGTCACGATGACCTGGGCAAGCGATAGCAACTCCTTTGCTTCCTTCCAGGTGGTGATATTCTGGAACGCGTCCACTCCCATGATGAAGTAGATGGTACTCTCCTCCCCGTAGAGCTTCCGAAACTCCCGGAGCGTCTCAACCGAGTAGGAGCGGCCGGGCCTGCTGAGCTCAATTGGGGAGACACTGAAGTAGGGCGTGTAGACCGTCGCCAGCGAGACCATCTCGTACCGGTGCAGGGCCGACGCCTCGATCTCCTCGCCTTTGTGGGGAGGCCGGGCGGCTGGCACAAAGATGATCCTGTCCAGCTCGAAGGCCCAGTAGATCTCCTCGGCGGCCCGCAGGTGGCCGAGGTGGATCGGATCAAAGGTCCCGCCCATCACGCCAATGCGCATGATCACCTCACGGTGGGTTCCAAGTTCCGGGTTCCACGTTCCGCTTGGCCGTTCCAGGTTCCACGTTCCATGTTCCGGGTTACTCCAAACCTGGAACGTGACACCTAGAACTTGGAACTGCATTTAACCTGGAACCTGCAACATTTACTTTCGGGAATCGCGAACTTGGCCCTCGCCCAGCACGATGAACTTCTGACAGGTTAGTTCCGTGAGGCCGACCGGGCCTCGGGCGTGGAGCTTCTGCGTGCTGATCCCCATCTCGGCGCCCATCCCGAACTCGCCGCCGTCGGTGAAACGAGAGGAGGCGTTGACGAAGACAGCGCCGGCGTCCACCTCCAGGAGAAATCGCATGGCCCGGCTGTGGTCCGTCGTGACGATCGCCTCGGCCAGGCCGGAGCCGTGCTCTGCGATGTGGGAAACCGCCTCCTCAAAGGAGCCGACCACCTTCACCGACAGGATCAAGTCCAGGTACTCGGTATCCCAGTCAGCTTCGGTCGCGGCCGCGATACCCGGGACCAGGGCTCGCGTCCGAGGGCAGCCCCTCACCTCAACTCCGGACTCGCGCAACCGCCGCACCATTCGCGGCAGGAAGTCCGGGGCAACTTGCTCGTGTACCAGCAGGGTCTCCATGGCGTTGCAGACACCCGGCCGCTCCACCTTGGCGTTGAAGGCGATCTCCTCCGCCATGGTAAGATCGGCACCCTCATCGACGTAGGTGTGACAGAGCCCCTTGTCATGAGCCAGGACCGGAATGGCCGAGGTCCGCTGCACTGTCCGGATCAGCTCCTCGCCGCCTCGCGGGATGATCAGGTCCACGAGCCCGGTGAGCTGAATCAGGTGCGTGACCGCCTCTCGGTCAACTGAATCGATAAACGCCACGCACCCTTTGGGCAGCCCGGCCGCGGCCGCGGCTTCCACTAGCAGTCCACTAATGACCCGGTTGCTGCGGATCGCCTCTCGACCCCCCCTGAGGATCACGGCGTTCCCCGACTTCAGGCAAAGCGCCGCAGCGTCAGCGGTGACACTCGGCCTCGCCTCGTAGATCACGCCGATGACCCCGAGCGGCACCCGCATCCGCCCGATGAGAAGGCCATTCGGACGGCGCCACATCCCGGTGATCTCCCCGACTGGATCGGGCAGTCCAGCGACCTGGCGCACACCGGCGACCATCTTTTCAACCCGCCCTTCGTCCAGAGCCAGCCGATCAAGAAAAGCGAGCGGATGACGCTCCGCCTTCGCGTCCGCCAGATCCAGGGCGTTCGCCGAGAGGACTGCTGCCCGACCGCTCCAGAGCGCGTCCGCCATCGCGACAAGCCCCCGGTTCTTCACCTCGGGCGACACGATGGCCAAGGCTCGAGCCGCCGGCCTCGCGGCCGTCGCAAGCTCCCGGACCATCTGCGCAATCACGCCTTCACTCCTCCAGGATCACCAGGTTATCCCGGTGAACCACCTCGTCGAATGGCTTCGTGCCAAGCGCCTCTTTGATCTGGCTGCTCTTGATGCCCTTGATGTGCTCCACCTGCTCAGCATCATAGTTGGCAACGCCCCTGGCGAACTCCGTGCCTTCAGTGTCACACAGGCTCACCACCTCCCCGCCCTCAAACCCGCCAGTGGCGGCCACGACCCCTGACGGCAACAGACTCTTCCCGCCGCTGATCAGCGCGTCCTTCGCCCCGGCATCCACCGCAATCCGTCCCCGGGGCTGGCTCGCAAAGGCCAGCCAGCGCTTCCGGCTCCGCATTCGGGACGACGACGCTTGGAACAGCGTGCCGACCGCCTCGCCACGGAGGATTCGCGGTAGGATCCCTTCGACCAGCCCGTTCGCGATAATGGTGGGGATCCCCGAGGCCGCGGCGCGGCGCGCCGCCTCCACCTTTGTCACCATCCCCCCGGTGCCGAGCCCGGTGCCTGAATCGTCGGCCCAGAAGGACAGCTCCGCTGACCGTCGGGGCACCTGAGGGATGAGGCTGGCGTTCGGGTCGCTTCGTGGATCGGCTGTAAACAGGCCGTCCAGGTCGGTCAGGATCACCAACAGGTCGGCCCCGACCAGTGTCGCCACCAGCGCCGAAAGATTGTCGTTATCCCCGAACCTGATCTCCTCCACCGACACCGTGTCATTCTCGTTGATGATCGGGAGCACCCCCAAATGGAGAAGGGTGAAAAGGGTGTTGCGCGCATTGAGGTAACGGGGCCGAGACCGGAAGTCCTCCTGGGTCAGCAGGAGCTGCGCCACCCGCTGCCCATACGGATCGAATGCCTCCTCATAGTGGCGCATGAGCAGGCTCTGGCCGACGGCGGCGGCGGCCTGCTTCAATGGGATGCTCCCAGGCCGCTCTCCAAGCCCGAGCCGACCCATCCCGGCCAGGATCGCGCCCGAGGAGACCAAGACAACCTCCCGCCCCTCCTCCCTGAGCGACGAAAGGTCGCGGCAGATTCGCTCGAGCGTCGGCCGGTGCAGGCCGATATCGCCCTTTGAGAGGACGGCCGACCCGACCTTGACGACCAACCGCTTTGCATCCCGCACAATGCCTGTCCTGAGCTCCGTCGAAGGGCCTGTCCTGAGCTCCGTCGAAGGAGCGGTTCTAGATTCCGGCGATGACGCGTCTGCTCGACTCATGAGATCGCGCAGTTCATAGCTTGGAGTTCATAGTTTTTTTTGGTCTCGTGTCCTACAGCTCTTGGCCCTGAACTGTGAACTCTGAACTATGAACCTTCTGGAACTCGTCAGTCAGGTACCGGACGAGCGGCTCGACCCCTTCGCCTGTTACGGCTGACAGCGGGAAGAGGGGGATGGCTCGCTCTGCGCACAGGGCACTCAGCGATGGCAGATGAGTACCATGGGGAAGGTCGATCTTGTTGGCGGCAATCACGCGGACCCGCTGGAGCAGCCCTGGATCGAAGGCCCGAAGCTCTTCCTCGACCACCGACAGCGCCTCCAACGGATCCCTCGCGTCGTCAGAGACATCGATCACATACACCAGCAGACGGGTCCGTTCGATGTGGCGCAGGAAGCGAATGCCGAGTCCTCTGCCGGCGGCCGCTCCCTCGATCAATCCGGGGATGTCAGCGATCACCATGGCACCCAGTAGGTCGATCTCCACGGTTCCGAGGTATGGGGTAAGGGTCGTAAAGGGATAATCCGCGACCTTTGATTGCGCAGCCGAGATGCGACACAGCAGGGCAGATTTTCCGGCGTTGGGAAGGCCGATGAGGCCGACATCGGCCAACAGTTTCAAGGTGAGGTGAAGCAGCCGTTGCTGTCCCGGTCGGCCTGGCTGAGCAACGCGTGGCGCCTGGCGAGTAGCGGTCGCGAAGCGGGCGTTGCCTCGGCCGCCCTTCCCGCCTTGCGCAACCAGTACCTGCTCCCCATCATGGATAAGGTCGGCCAGAACCTCCCCGGTTTCGGCGTCCTCGACAATCGTGCCCAGCGGGACCAGGTTCATCAAGTTGGCGCCGCGCCGGCCGTGCATCGTCTTGCCACGGCCATGCGCGCCGTTCTCGGCCCGGTACTGGTGTTGGTACTTCTGGTCGCTGAGGGTTCGGTACGACCGACTGGCAACGAGATAGATGCTTCCTCCGTCGCCGCCATCGCCGCCGTCGGGTCCGCCTCGTGGGACATAGGCCTCTCGCCGGAAGCTGACGCAGCCCCGACCGCCATCCCCTGCCTTGACCCGAATGCGGGCTTCATCGACGAACATCGAGCTGAGGCGTCAGACACCCGTAATGCTGATGAAGCGGCCCTGTCCCCCGCGGCGCTCGATCGTCACGACTCCAGACACCTTGGCGAAGAGCGTATCGTCCGAGCCGATCCCGACGTTCTTGCCTGGCTTGAAGCGGGTGCCGCGCTGGCGGACCAGGATACTGCCCGCCGGCACCGTCTGTCCGGAAGCTGCCTTCATCCCAAGCCGCTGACCTTGGCTATCCCGCCCGTTGCGGGAACTCCCCATTCCTTTTTTGTGAGCCATCGTTCACCTCGCAACACAGGGTTTAGGGTAGAGGGTATCGGGTCTAGGAAAAACCTTACTCCTGCACCCTGTACCCTGCCCCCTGAACCCTAGACCCTGATTCCTTTGGTCCGCCTGTCTTTTGTCATTCCTGATTCCTGATCGTCGTGCCCAATCCTTTCCCGGATGCCTTCAAACGAGGTCGGCTTCACGGAGTCAGTCGGGACCGAAGGCACACTAGAAGCTATCGGTGAAGCAGCAGGTCAGGTACGTCTGGGTGCTCCCGAGCCCCCACAGCCTGACGGCGTCCCCGACTTTCAGGCCTCCATCCGTTGCGGTTCCAAAGAGGATCCCTACCATCCCCCTCTTCCGGGCCGTCAAATCAAAACCGTTGGGAACCGTAAAATTGGGGTTCGGAACGAGCCCCGTTGCTGCTGACGTGGGCGTATCGATATCGTTCCGCAACTTTACCGAGGCAATCGCCGCCCCGGACAGTTCGTCAGCGAACGGCCCGCCTGAACCCGGACAGGAAACCGTCGGAGTGAAGTTCGTCCGTCTAAAGCTTACTCCGCTCGCCGTGTTGACGGTGGAGATGCGCCCATTCAGGAAATGGGCCGAGGACGCTGCAAATGTACTATTAATCCCGCAGCCGTCGCGGGAAGCGCTCGCACTTGCTACTGGCAGATCCACCAGAGCTGCGCTCGCATCCCCCAAAGTCTGACCTGGGGCTTCTTTCTTGTTAGCATCCGCTGGGCCAGTCACCACTAAGAAAGCCGTCCGCAGGGGCGAAGTCGTGCTCTCCAGATCCTCAGCCAGGTAGCCCGGGAGGTAGAGGGTTGACGGATACTGCTCGCACCGGCCCGTCCAAACTCCCGCTAGACCGCTCCCAGCAAGGCGCGTGACGACGACGTTCCCTGTGCCGAAATCGGATTGGCACTGGGAGGGTGCCCCGGGGTAGGCAAACGCAAAGTCCCCGGCGAGGTTGACAACGATAGCCGTCCCGGCGATGGCATTGTACTGGAGGATGTTACTACCTGTGCTTGCGCTCGCCACGACAAACGCATCGACCCAACCCCGGCCGGCCACATTGGTCTGGCTGGTGTTCCCGACGATACCAGGGAAGGTCGCGGAGCCGCCCCCCACTTGCAGGCCGAAGTCAAACTGATCCACGTCTGCAGGGGTTAAAGAGAGAAAAATGTCTTGTTTTCCGCTGCCCTGCCCATAGAGGGCGAGCTGAACCGTCGCGGTGAGGCCCCCCGTGTTGTGCAGCAGCAGAAAGGTCGAATTGCCGGTGCTCATATCGAAGAACGGAAAGACGACCCGGCTTCCCGGCACCAACTCGGTATTGGCCCCAGCCCCAGTGGCCAGCATCACCCCTAGCCCCATTACCGCCAGCACGAACGCCCCTCGCTGTCTCATCGGCCGCCCTCCTTGTTGAGAGTTCCAGGTTCCAAGTGCCAGTTCCAGGTTTTTTGACCCGGACCATGGGACCCGGCACCCTGAGCCGTTGTTACGCAACGATCTCTTTGATTCGCACCGTCGTTTGCGCCTGACGGTGCCCCTGAGTACGTCGATACCGCTTCCGCCGTTTGAACTTGAAGACAGTAATCTTGGGCCCGCGCCCCTGCCGGACGATCTCGCCCATGACCCTGGCACTCGGCAGGTGGGGGTTGCCAATCTTTACCTGGTCTCCGTCCGCCACGAGCAGCACCTTCGAAAATTCGACCTGGCTCCCTGCACCACCTTCGATCCGCTCGAGGGTCACCAGGGCACCCGGGCTGACACGTTGTTGTTTGCCTCCCGACTCAATAATGGCGTACACTGCAATCCCTCCCGCTTGAAGCCTAACAAACACCAAGAGGAGGCGCACGGCCTCCTTCTCCGGTGATACAATATCGCTGTCAAAGCGTATTCTAGGCGGCTCCCACCGCCCTGTCAAGCAGAACCTCCGCGCTCCAGCTCCAGGCAGTTCACGGTACACAGTTGACAGTTCATAGTTCAGAATTCACACCGAGAGGCCGCCAACCGTGAACTGTGAACCGTGAACTATGAACGCCTTTTCTTGTGGGCCAGCTTCCTCTCCAGAAACAACGCGCCACGGATAACCCGGCCACTTGGGGCGATGCTCCAGGTGCCGTGTCCGGTAACGGTCAGCTGGATCGGGATTCCGCAGCGCTTGGCCTCGCCGAGCAGGCGCCGGACAAGCGCCTCCGGGGAGTCATCAGCCTGCCACTCCCCCCGGTACGCAAGGGAGGGCTCGGAGCAGAGGATGTCGACCTTCACACTACCCCTCCAGCAACTGGTATTTCCCCGGGGCCAATGATTCTTCCGGAACCAGGACGATCTCTCCGCCGTAGGTCTGCTGGAGGGATTCGACCACCTCGCCATCCTCCGCCTGGATCCAGCCGATCAGATCGGGGTGAGCCCGGATCCGGACCAGGGGGATCCGCTTGCGGAACAGCCGCCACTCAGCCTCCCGAAGGACCTGATGAGCGATGGAGGGGGTCGAACGGATAAAGCCAAGGCCTCCGCAGGCCGGGCAGGAAGCGCTCAGAGCCTTGTTCAGCCCCTGCCGGACCCGCTTCCGCGTCATCTCGACCAGGCCTAGCTCCGACAGCAGCGAGACGTTGGTGGGAGAGCGGTCGGGCTTCAGCGCCTCCTTGAGTTCCTGGAGGACCCGATCCCGGCTTTCCTGCCGAGCCATGTCGATGAAGTCGATGATGATGATCCCGCCCAGGTCTCGCAAGCGCACCTGGCGCGCGACCTCCCTGGCCGCCTCCAGGTTGGTCTTGAGGACCGTCTCCTCAAAGTCATGTTTGCCGACATACTTCCCGGTGTTGATGTCGATGGAGACCAGGGCCTCCGTCTCCTCCAGGACGATATAGCCTCCAGACCTGATCCAGACCTTGTGCCGCAGCGCCTTCTCCACCTCCCGTTCGATGCCAAACGATTTGAAGATCGGCTCGTCCTCGGTGTAGAGAAACAGGTGTGACTTCAGGTCCGGGTGCAGCGACTCGGCATACTCCAGACACCGCTCATATTCGCTCGGGCTATCCACCACCAAGCGGACCACCTCTTTCGTAAAGAGATCCCGGAAGATCCGGAAGATCAGGTCCAGGTCCTTCTGGACCAACGCCGGAGCGGTGAGCGTTTCGGCCTTGCTCTTGATCTTCTTCCAGAGAGACCGGAGAAACTCCAGATCGGCCCCGATCTCCGCCTTCCCCTTGCCGATGCCGGCGGTCCGGACGATGACCCCCTCCCGTTGCGGATTGATCTCCTCGACGATCTGCTTCAACCGGGCCCGCTCCCCCTCGTTCTCGATCTTCCTGGAGACACCGATGTGCTGCTCGGTGGGCATGTAGACCAGGTACCGGCCGGGCAGGGTAATGTGGGACGTGATGCGAGCCCCCTTGGTCCCGAGTGGTTCCCGGGCGACCTGAGCCAGGACCTCCTGGCCCTCCTTCAAGAGTTCCTCGATGGTGGCCTGGGGGCGCCGGCCGCGGCTGAAGCTGGGCCTGGGTTCCTCGGGGAGCGGCTCGCCGCCGGGCTCGCCATCCTCGCCGAGGTTCAAGAGGCGCTCGTACTCCTCCAGATCCTCGAAGATGTCCCGGACATACAAGAAGGCATCCTTCGCCAGGCCCAGGTCCACGAAGGCGGCCTGCATCCCCGGCAGGATCTTCAGGACACGCCCCTTGTAGATGTTGCCGGCGATGCTCTTATTCTTCGAGTCGTCGATGAGAAGCTCAACCAGGACGCCGTCCTCCAGGACGGCCACCCGGGTTTCCACCACGGAGGAATTGACGATGATCTCGCGCTTCATCGGCAGATATTCACTTTCTCCTCAAACAGGCGCGCTCCCCAGCGCTGATGCCCAGCAGCGGCAGAGGAGGTCACATCTCGCCATCCAGGACCAGCGCAATTCTCGCCACACGCAGTTTCGTTTCCCATCCATCGACCTGACCGTTGAGAGCGTCCTTAAGCAGACGGGCCATGATCACCTGCGGTCGCACACTGCCACCCTGCCCCGTTTTCAGACGGAGACCCCAGCGGAGCGCCCCGCCCTCCTCCGGCAAGGCCACCAACTCCCGGATGTGCGGACGCACATCGACGTCCACGAGCTTTTCCTTCCGCTGAACGCTCACGGTGATGCTGGGCCGACTCAGCCACTCGTCGCAAACGGCCGGGGAACTGAGTCTGGCCCTCATCTCCGGGCTCGATCCATTGAGCGGCAGGGCGATCTGGTAGACAGCCTCCCGCACCGACGGTGTGAGGGATGGGGCCGTCAATGGAACCTCCCAGGCGCGGACCAGGTGCAGCTCCGGGGCCAGGTGCCGATTGACCCGCGCCACCAACTCCTCAGGCGCCATCGCCACGCCCAGCTCGATATCTGCCAACTCCCGCCACCCCTCGACTCCCACCGGAAGTGCCAGGGCAAACGAGAGCTTCGGCTGGGGGTTGTACCCCTGAGAGTAGGCCATCGGCACCTGCGCCCTGCGCAGCGCCCGGCTGAGCGCCTTCATCACCTCCAGGTGCGAGAGGAACCGCAGATCGCCGGTTTTCTGAAAGATACACCGGATGCGTTGCACAGGAGCTTCGCTTCGCGGGGGAGAGGGCGGCGGCCTGGGACCGGCTTCAAGCCTCGGAACTTGGCACTTTGAACCCAAAATCTCTGAACTGTGAACTGTGAACTGTGAACTCTGAACCTTTATCCCGACCTTCTCCGCCCAGGTCGGCCAGTTCGGCATACAGATCTCGCCGCAAGCCGAGCAGGGGGCGACATGGCAATCCGGGGTCCCCCGACCCTCCAGCGCCTTCTTGTACTCCCGCTGCAGGAACTTCTTGCTGACGCCGATGTCGATATGATCCCAGGGCAGCGGCTCATCCAGGCGCCGGGCCCGGTTGGCGATCGCCCCTGGATCGATCCCTGTCTCGTCGAAGGCCCGCATCCACCGGTCGAACTTGAGATGTTCGGTCCAGCCGTCAAACCGGCACCCCAACTCGTAGCCCCGGTGGATGGCCTGGCCAAGGGAACGGTCCCCCAAGGTGAAGACGGCCTCCAGAAAGGAGGACTCGACGTCGTGCCACTTGTACGACACGTTCGCCTCCCGCAGCTTCCGTTTCAGATAGTGCTGCTTCTCCTTGAGAAGTTCCATCGGCTCCTGCGCGAACCACTGGAACGGGGTGTGTGGCTTCGGGACGAACGATGAGGTGCTCACAGTCAGGCCGAACCCCCTGGCCGACTCCGCCCGCGCAATGCGCGCCGATTCCCGGGCGACCCGGACCATCTCGTCCAGGTCCTCCTGTGTCTCGGTGGGCAGCCCGATCATGAAATAAAACTTCACCGACTCCCAGCCCGACCGCGCGGCGTTCTTGACCGCGGTGAAAATCTGCTCCTCGTCGAACCCCTCCTTGTTGATGACCTTTCGAAGCCGCTTGCTCCCGGCCTCGGGCGCAATGGTGAAACCGGTCTTCCGGACCCGGCCGATCTCGTCAGCCACCTGCGGGAAGCGGTTCAACGCCTCAACCCGGAGCGATGGGAGCGACAAGGAGATCTTCTCCGGCAGCAGCTCGTCCATTAAGAGAGGCACCAGGTTCGGAAGGACGGTCAGATCGGCGATGCTCAACGAGGCGAGCGAGACCTCTTCGTACCCCGTCCCCCGGATCGCCTGCAGGGTCATCTGCCGGATTTCCTCGGCCGATCGCTCCCGGAGCGGCCGGTAGAGGTAGCCGGCCTGGCAAAAGCGACACCCCTGCGTGCACCCACGCATCACCTCGATATTGGCCCGGTCGTGAACGATCTCCATGAACGGGACCGGGAAGGCGCCATAGTCGATCCCGTCGAGCCGGATCGCTGTCCGCTTGCGAATCGTCTCGCCACGGTGGAGCACCGGGACATAGCAGCCTTGGATCTTGGTCCAGGCCTCAAGGAGCTCCACTCGCCGGCCGCCGGATTCCTTCCACCGGAGGACCGCCTCACAGATCTCGTGGATCGCCTCCTCGGCATCCCCCAGCAGGAACATGTCGATGAACTCGGCGATCGGCTCGGGATTGAAGGCGACGGGACCGCCCGCGATGACGAATGGATCCCCTTCGCGCCGCTGCTCGCTCTTCACAGGGATGCCGGCCAGGTTCAGCATGTTCAGGATGGTCGTATACGAGAGCTCATACTGGAGCGTGAAGCCGATCAAGTCGAAATCGGCCAGACTGTAGCCGGACTCCTGGCTGCAGAGAGGGATCCGTCGCTCCCGGAAGAGTTTCTCCGCGTCCGGCCAGGGCGCATAGATTCGCTCCGCGAGGAACTCCGGCCGCCGGTTCAGGACTTGATACAGGATCTTCAATCCCAGATGGGACATACCGATTTCGTAGGTATCGGGGAATGCGAGCGCGATCTTGACCTTTGAGAGGGATGGGTCCTTCTTGATGGCGTTCCACTCCATCCCGAGGTAGCGGGACGGCTTGCTGACCGCAGGCAGAATCTCATCCACCATCGCTTGCCGATAGCTTCGCACTCCCGCCTCCTTGTTCACGGAAGGGTAAAACACCGTGGCCAAATCATACATCATGGCCAGCCCAAACGCAATCATCGGGCGAAACGGCCGGATGTCGCCTCGTTTCAGCTTGACAGCCTTGAGACTCTCTGGTATACAGAAGCGTAAATCGAGGCGATGGAGTTCGTCGCATAAATTATCCCGATAGTCCGTTCGGGATTGATAACTCCTACTGAGGGGTTCCCTTTGGTAGGAGTTTTTGTTTTTCAAAAGGCAGAGCTCGATGGCTGACAGCGCCAGCGGAAATCGGTCCAAGTCTGTAGCCTACTTTGAGTTGCTGGACGCCTTCCATGAGGAAGGCTGTCCGGTCTGCCGACTGCTGCTCAAGTGGAGTCGCTCCTACCTGGACTCCCTCTTCTACGAATACGTCACTGACTACGGGGTTCGCAGCCGCCTCCGGGAATCGCATGGCTTTTGCAACTGGCACACCTGGATGGCCGCCACCATCGACCACAGCCAATCGGGGATCGCCATCATCTATGAGCACCTGCTCAAAGATCAGATCGAGATGGTGCAGGGGGCGCTAAGGCTCACCAAGCCGAGGCTCTGGTGGGGGCGAATCAAGGCAAAGTGGTTCCGGGCCAAGAGCGAACCCTCGGTTTCGGCACAACGGGGCCGAAAATCACCATGCCCGGTGTGCGAGCGGCTGGATCAGTTCTTCGAACCCGACCTGACCGACACACTCCTGTCCTCTTTAGCCGACCCGGAATTCGCCGACGGTCTCCGTCTCTCCTTTGGCCTGTGCCTCCCCCACCTCTACAACGCGATGGCCACAGGCCGAGACCATCCCAATCTCCCTCGCCTCCTAGAGCTTCAACTCCAGAAACTCAAAGGGCTCCGCGGCGAACTGGAGGAATACATTCGGAAGTTAGATTACCGCTTCATGGCCGAACCCCGCGGAAAAGAGGCAACATCCTGGCGGCGGGTGATCGAGCTTTTCGTCGGCAAACGAGAGGTCTTTGGCCCCGATCGCAGGCCCTGGGACACGGCAGCGGCCCAGCAGCCAACGTCTGAGCCCACAACGCCACCCCAACGTCAGGATCTGGAACCGGCCAAGAGATTTGGCAAAGACGGTGAAGACCTCCGCAAAGGCCACGTGCTCGGGCGCGAAGGCATGCGAGAGGGACGCTGACACTAGCCGACTGACACCGACAACAAGGAGCTCCTGTGGAGAACGCTTGGATCGGAATGATCATGGGCCTGCTGATCCTGCTCGCCAGCATGGCCTCGGTGGAGCTCGGGATCTCGGTGGCCCTGATTGAGATCGGCTTCGGCATCGTCGCCGGGAATTTTTTCGGTCTGCACTCTACCCCATGGATCGACTTCCTCGCCAGCTTCGCCAGCATCGTGCTGACCTTCCTGGCCGGTGCCGAGGTAGACCCCGACGTCATGCGCGAGAAGTTCAAGGAAAGTGTCCTCATCGGTGGCCTCTCCTTTCTTCTGCCGTTCCTGGGAGCCTGGGCCTTTTGCTACCTCCTTGCCGGCTGGACCAGCCCGGCCTCGCAAATCGCGGGTGTCGCACTCTCAACCACCTCGCTCGCCGTAGTCTATGCCGTCCTCGTTGAGACAGGGCTCACCAATGCTCAGATCGGCAAACTGATCATGGCGTCAACCTTTGTGACGGACTTCGGCACGGCGTCGATCCTGAGCCTGCTGTTCATCCGACCCACCGTGTGGATCGTCCCCTTCATCCTGGTCTCGGCGGCGGTGATCGTCATCATGCCCAGGCTGAAACCCTGGTTCTTTTCGCGCTACGGCAATCGGGTCATCGAGCCGGAGATCAAGGGCGCGTTCGCGGCTCTCTTAGTCTTGATGTACTTCGCGCATCTGGCCGAGAGCCACGCGGTCCTGCCGGCCTTCATCCTCGGCCTGGCGGTCGCCAAGATCTTTCACAGCCACCGAGAGGAACAACGGCGCTTCCGCATCGTCACCTTTGCCCTGCTGACACCCTTCTTTTTTATCAAGTCCGGGATGAACGTGTCACTCGGCCTCATCTGGGCCAATATTGGTCTGTTGGTGATTCTGTTGGCGGTCAAGCAGGTGACCAAATTCATCGGGGTCTACCCATTCGCCAAGCGCTACGTCCCTGAAAATGCCATGTACACCACCCTCCTGATGAGCACCGGCTTGACCTTTGGCACCATCTCTTCCCTATACGGGCTGAACGCGGGCATCCTCACTCGGGCTCAGTTCTCCGTCCTGGTCACCGTCGTCGTCCTGAGCGCCATTGTCCCCACGATGATCGCCCAGCGCTTCTTCGATCCAAGACGATCGGCGAAGGTCGCACGGGAAGCGGCACAGGTGACTCTTATCGGGCCTCCTCAAGTCATCGAGGGAAGGGAGGGGTAGATGTTTCGGAAGATCCTGGTCGCCTACGACGGCTCTGAGGGTTCCAAGAAGGCCCTTCGCGCCAGCATTGAGCTGGCGAAGCGGCTGGAGGTGGATCTGCATTCGATTTCCGTGGAAGAGGGGCTCCCATATTTTGCCGCGACGGTGGGCGAGGTCGAAGAGGTCAAGAACAATGCCGAGCAGTTTTTCAAGAAGATCACCAAAGAGGCGTGGGATGAGGCGGCGCTTCACGACGTGAACCTTCATGCCACGGTGCTCCCCGGCCACGAGGTCGAGACCATCATCACGTTCGCGAAAGAAGGACGGTTTGACCTTCTGATCATCGGATTCGTAGGCCATTCCAACGTCTTCGGCCGCATCATGGGGGGAACCAGCCAGGACCTGAGCCGTTTGTCCCCCTGCACGGTGATGATCGTCAAGTAGTCATTTCAGGAGTACCGCGAACTCGTAACTTTTTACTAGGTATGGGAGCCCTCACGGTGGATAATTCGGGGAAACAAGGGTGACCGCTAAATGAAAATACTGGTAATCTCCGATCTGCACGCAAATCTGGTGGCGCTGGAGGCCGTCACGCAGGAAAGGTTCGACCGGCTGATCTGCCTTGGCGACCTAGTTGGCTACGGACCCGCTCCGAACGAAGTCATCAACTTTGTCAGGGAACACGCCTTCGTGGCCATCCGTGGCGATCACGACAACGCCCTGGCCCTCAACGTCGATTGTCACTGCTCACCCGCCAACAAGGCGTTGGCGGAGGCGACACTCGCCTACCATCGAACCGTTCTTGAAAGTGAGAATCTCGACTGGCTGCGAACGCTCCCCACCTCCGCGCAGTTCAAACTTGACGGATACCGCTTTGCCGCCGTACATGCCACGCCCCGCGACCAGCTCTACGGATACGAGATCACCCCCGACCTCCCCGACGACCAGCTACGTGGAGAGATCGAAGGCGTCAAGGCTGACTTCATCCTCCTGGGACACACGCACTTCCCGATGGTGCGCGGGATCGGGTCGCGGGTGGTGGTCAACCCCGGAAGTGTGGGGCAGCCGCGAGACGGCAGCCCTGAAGCCAGCTACGCGATCATCGAAGATGGGATCGTGGAGCTAAAGCGGTGCGCGTACGACCTCCGCAGAACCGTGGCGGCCCTCAGGAATCTTCCGCTCAGCCCAGAGAGTATCGACCAACTGGTGGCTATTCTTGAGCAGGGTGGATCCGGAAAGGCGGCGTAGAAAGCCGCTCAACCCAATGGAACTCCATATCCCAAGTGCAGCGCATCGAGAGATTCCGTGCACTGCTGTTCTCCACTCGTGAGCCTCTTATCACCTTCCAAACGCACCTTTGACTAAGGCTGCCAGCATTGTCTGCACAAGCCACTGGTTCGAGAAGCAGCGGCGCTTTTGGTCTCAGCCGAAACGTGCTGGCCCTCGGGCTGGTCAGCCTGCTCACCGACGTCAGCTCGGAGATGATCTACCCGCTTCTGCCGCTGTTCCTCACCAGCGTCCTCGGGGCGGGGCAGACCTTCGTCGGCCTCGTTGAGGGAATGGCGGAAAGCGCGGCCAGTCTCACAAAGCTGTTCTCCGGATGGCTTTCCGATCGAATCGGCCGCCGCAAAGCGCTGGTCCTCACCGGCTACACCCTTTCCAGCTTCACCCGACCTCTCGTCGCCTTCGCTCTCGCCCCCTGGCACGTCTTGGCGATCCGGGTCGCCGACCGCCTCGGCAAAGGGCTGCGGACCTCGCCGAGAGACGCCTTGATCGCCGCCTCCACCAACGCCGCAATGCGGGGAAGGGCCTACGGATTCCACCGCTCGATGGACCACCTGGGGGCTGTCGCCGGCCCGGCCCTGGCCTTTGGGTTGCTGACCCTGCTCGGCGAGCGGCTCCGAACGGTCTTCCTGCTCGCGACGATCCCCGGCCTCCTCTCAATACTTATTTTGATTCTGTGGGTGAGCGAGATCCGGGTCGATCACGCCCCAGCCGCCAAAGAGTTGCGACGCCCCAGCCGCCTCGATGGGCAACTGATCCGCTTCCTCATGGTCGTCACGCTGTTCACGCTGGGCAACTCAAGCGACGCCTTCCTCCTCTTGCGAGCACAGGATATCGGGATCGCGGTGGCACACCTCCCGCTCCTCTGGATGTTCTTCCATCTGGTCAAAGCGGCAACGGGGATGCCGGGCGGCATCCTCTCTGACCTACGAGGGAGGCGAGGCGCTATCATCGCCGGCTGGCTGGTCTACGCGCTCGCCTACTTGGGCTTCGGCGCGGCCACCCAACCTTGGCAGATCTGGGTGCTCTTTGCGTTCTATGGCCTCTACTTCGGGCTCACCGAGGGGGTGGAGCGGGCCTTGATTGCCGATCTGGTCCCCGCAGAACGCCAAGCCTCAGCCTTTGGCATGTACCATTTCTGCATCGGGATCGCCGCCCTGCCCAGCAGCCTGCTGATGGGGTATCTCTACCAGCGATTTGGCGCCGGGCTGGCGTTCACGGTTGGGGCGAGCCTCGCCGCTCTCTCAACCCTCCTGTTACTCATCCTCCTCCGCCCCTCCTCTCCTCAGACTCGAAAGAGCATGTGAGCCACGCGCACAAGCCATTGCCCTTCTCACCCGCCCTGTCCCCTCAACCTGACTTTCTCCCGTGATGGGCCAACGGCCGTTTAGGGGGTTTTGACCTTGACAGCCTTTCTCGCGCCATGATACATGCATGAGGGCGTTCCGATCCTTACCGCGAGATAAGATGTCCGCTCCAGGCGAAAAAGGACAGCAGCGCAGCATTAGGATCACCGCGGGTCAGGTCAGTGTGACTGCGGTCCTCCATCAGACGCCCACGGCTGATGCGATCTGGAGCGCCCTGCCGATCGAGGCGCGAGCGAACACCTGGGGCGACGAGATCTATTTCTCGATCCCGGTCAAGGCAGAACTGGAGAAAAACGCGAAAGACGTGGTCGAGTCCGGAGACCTTGGCTACTGGCCGCCCGGCACCGCCTTCTGCATCTTCTTCGGGCCGACGCCAGCTAGCCGCGGAAACGAGATACGGCCCGCAAGCGCCGTGAACATCGTGGGGAAGGTGCAGGGCGATCCGAAGATTTTCAAGCAGGTCTCATCTGGCACGAAGGTCGTGATTCAGCAAGCATGACGACGATTCGGGCTCCGAAGGCACGCCCAGCTATTGACTCCTCTCCCGCCTTGCCGACACCTGAGGTCGATCGGTTCGTGGATGAGTTGTTGTGCTGGTGTTCGGGGAGAGGGGAAGCTGTCCACCTCCGCTGGATCCCGCCGAAGCCGCCCGCCTATGCCGACCTTGTCGTGCCCCTTCCAGCCCCGCTTGGCAGCGCCCTTCAAAAGATCGGCATCGAGCGTCTGTACACGCACCAGTGCGCCGCCATCGAGGCGGCCCGGGCTGGCCTGCACCCCCTGGTGGTGACTTCTGCTGCGTCCGGGAAGAGCCTGACCTACCTCCTGCCGATCCTCGAGCGCCTCCTGGCCGAGCCTTCCGCCCGCGCCCTCCTCCTCTTCCCGATCAAGGCCTTGGAGCACGACCAACTCAAGGCGCTCCAGGCTCTCCTTCCATTGGGGCACGATATCCGCGCGGCCATCCTGGACGGCGACACCCCGGCTTCCCGTCGGGCCAAGCTCCGGGAGGATCCGCCGCAGCTTCTGCTCAGCAACCCCGATATGCTCCACCTCTCCCTGCTATCCCACCACGCCCAGTGGCGCGAGCTCTGGCAGAATCTGCGCTACGTGGTTCTCGACGAGCTGCACACCTATCGCGGGGTCTTTGGCTCCCACATCGCCCACGTCCTGCGCCGCCTGCAGCGGGTGGCGGCCTCGTACGGCTCCCGGCCGCAGTTCATCGCCTGCTCGGCCACGATCGGCAATCCGCTCGAGCTATCGGAGAAACTCAGCGGGCTGCAGTTTCACCTGATCGAGGACGACGGGGCACCGCAACGGGGCAAGCGTTTCCTTCTGGTCAACCCAACCGGCAGCCCCTATACCGAGGCGACGGAGCTGCTGCTCCGCTGCCTCCGGGCAGGCTTCAAGACCATCGCCTTCGCCAAGGCCCGGAAGATCGCCGAGCTGATCGCCATGTGGGCGCGCCAGGCTGATCGGACGCTCGCCACCAGGCTGAAGGCCTACCGCGCCGGCTTCAGGGCCGACGAACGGCGGGCGATCGAGCAGGGGCTGTTCGCCGGGCGGCTCGCCGGGGTCGTGACGACTTCCGCGCTCGAGCTCGGGATCGACGTGGGCGGACTGGATGCCTGCCTGCTGGTCGGCTATCCCGGAAGCATCACCAGCACCTGGCAACGCGGGGGAAGGGTGGGCCGCGGCCCGCGGGAGGCACTGATCATCCTGGTTGCGCTTCCTGACGCGCTCGACCAGTACTTCGCCCGGCATCCTGACGACTTCTTCAGCCGCCCCTACGAGGCGGCCATCGTGGATCCAGGCAACCGCCAGATCCTGGCCGGGCATCTCGTGGCGGCTGCGTCGGAGCTTCCACTGCGAGCCGACGACCTGTTCTATGGAGCGGAAGCCGAACTCATCCACGCGCTTCATGATCAGGGGAGGCTGCTCCTCTCTGCGGACGGGACCGAATGGTACGCTCGCGAGCGACACCCCCAGCGGCGCATCAACATCCGCTCGCTGGGGGAGGCGTGCGCCATCCTGGACCCTGACGGCCGCGCGATCGGCACCGTCGATGGGGTCCGGGCGCTGCACGAGTGCCATCCGGGCGCCATCTACCTCCACCAGGGGCAGCAGTACGAGGTCGAAGTCCTGGATCTGACCCAGCACAAGGTCCACGCGCGGCCGGTCTCGGTCGATTACTACACCGGGCCAACGACCGAGAAAGAGACAGAGATCCTGGAGATCATAGAGTCTCGGGACCACCACGGCACCCCGTATCACCTGGGACGCCTGAAGGTCACGGAGCGAGTGATCGGCTACGAACGCAGACGCATCTTTGGACAGGAACGGCTCGGGGCGTACCCCTTGGATCTCCCACCGCAGACCTTCGAGACCGTCGGCCTCTGGTTCGAGCTGCCCGAGCCGCTTCGAAGACTGGTCGACAAGGAAGGGTTTCACTTCATGGGGAGCATCCATGCGGTGGAGCACGCCATGATCGGCCTCTTTCCGCTGTACGCCCTCTGCGACCGATCGGACATCGGCGGGATCTCGTATCCGATCCACCCGCAGGTCGGGCGCGCGGCCATTTTCATCTACGATGGCTATCCAGGCGGGATCGGCCTGACCGAGCGCGCGTTCCGGGTCCTCCCGGATCTGTTCCTCACGACGCGACAGCTCCTGGGCGACTGTCCCTGCGAATCCGGCTGCCCCTCATGCGTCCATTCCCCGAAATGCGGCTCGGGCAACAAGCCACTTGACAAACCGGGGGCCCATCTCACCCTCAGGGGCCTCCTCCGGGAGGCAGCCTGGTCCGAGGGAGAGGGGCCCACCCATCGCCCTTCGACGACCGAGGCCAACCCCCTCGTCAAGCGGGGGCGGAATGCCCCTCCGGCGGAGCCGACGGTGATCGTCTTCGACCTGGAAACGCAGCGGAGCGCCGAAGAGGTCGGCGGGT